>ERZ724508.46-NODE-46-length-75614-cov-5.492661_pt1 | contig 75614 bp, 118 predicted proteins | sample MGYA00376041_ERZ724508 | MGnify/ENA primary metagenome ERZ724508 (study PRJEB28724, sample SAMN07190887) | wastewater metagenome | isolation source: effluent of sewage treatment plant in Hong Hong | place: USA: Christiansburg, Virginia | collected 2016-03-01 ...
ACGACGACAATGCGCACGTAAAGTGGCGACATCAGATACGTGTAGAACAGGAAATCCACAATATTGGTATGGTTGGCGATCCCGATGTAACCTGATCGGAGTGTAAACTTGAGAACTCTGCCTTATACTGGAACATTACGAAGAGCGCTCGAAGAACTTGTAGGAGCTATTCTCGAATTGCAGGAACCCCAGCACGAGGAGGATGTATCGAATGTTGACAAGGTTGACCACACAGGTGATGTACCTTCGCACCACATCGATGAACATCTACTGTAAGCGATGGTTGTACTATCCTCACCACCATCGTGTGATACACGTACAGTGTAATGATGGCTGGTAGCATCAAGAACAGCCTCAGCAGCATAAGTAGCAGCCTTAACGGATTGTATGTCCAGTTGGGTCGCCGTTTCTGTAGGTAGGTTAACGGTGGTTGTTATGGTAGTTGCTGTTCCGTCGGTTCGTTCATGCAAGTTAATTCTTTTATGAGCACAGTACAGCTGTTTCGGGATCGACTCGCCACAGAAAACTACAGCACAGCATTTATACGGGTGCTCATAAGCGTGATCGAGAACTCCTAGCGTAAGTCAGAGGCCACTCAGAAAAGACATTCCAGGAACTCAATGCATTCATCAAGCACGAAATCGAGTTGATAACCAGTGCCTGTAACGAAGACCGGTCTATCCTGGGGTACCGCAACCCGATGTGTTTGGAGTCTGTGGCTAGTTACTTCAAACTAATCATCAAGAAGACCAACAAAAAGTATGGAGGGGATTTGGGGTCGTTCAAGGTAGGACTGCTGGAGGTCTCAAAGGAGTTTTTAGATGTGATCGAGACTAGCACCAAGCGTATCGTTCAGAACAGCCGAGAAATCTTCAAACCGATGTTGGTACTACCACTAAGCAACCTAGAAAATCTTGACGTATTCGTACTCTCGATCGGTGGTTTCGGCTGTGAGGGAAGCCAACAGTCGCTATGGGGATATCCAGGTCTTCGTGTGCGAGACGCACCCCTACAAGGAAGGCTATCGCACTTACTCTGAACTACGGGAAAGTGGTGTGGATTGTCGTGTGATCCTGGACAATGAGATAAACATGTACATGGACAAAGTCGACGTTGTGCTGGTTGGTGCACAAATTGTGCTGGAAAACGGTGCTATCATCAGTCGAGTACTCCATTCCATCATGTAGGTTGGCACTTCTATCCTCGCTTTAGCTGCCTATTGCAAGAACAAACCACTTTACGTCTTCGCTGAAAGCTATAAATTTAGCCGGAGCTTCCTGTTGAATGCTCATGACATGCCCCAGGAATACCTGAAAGTGGAGCGTGAAGAGTCCGTCCGTTGCTAGCTAAACTGCTCAACTGTGGACTTCACCGATCCCAAGTATATCCACCTGATCTGCACCGACCTGGGGATGTTCAACACCGCCGAGGTGAGCGACGGCCTCATCAAGATGTTTAAGTGACTGCACGGATGTTTATTCCTGAACTAAAATATTATTTCGCATGTTTATCAAGGAGGCCTACGAAAAGCGAATCAAGAAGTAGGTACGAGTAGAAGCAAGCGTAGGAATCCGACAATAATGAGGCTGCAGTCAACAAACGCAACAAAGCCCAACTTATCGGCAGCATTCGCAATGAGAAGGTCAACTACGACAGGGAAGAACAGTTCTTCTCCAAGGAGGATGTACCTGCTCAGGTTCGCGAAGTCAAGAACCAGGTCAAGGACTTCATCGATCCCGATCATCTCGGGCTCCGCAAGAAGGAGTGGAATGGTAGTGTGTCTGTGCCGAAGGATATGACTGCTGAGGAAAGCCACGAACGCAAACTCATCAAGGTACAGATTGTTGGATTGCAGATCAAACTGGGACTGTTCGATCACCCAGTGCCCAAGCCCAGCTCACCGAAGAATTATGTTGGTACTGAAACCCGCGACGACTATACGAAGTGGAACGTGAGTACGGAGGTTTCAAAAAAGCTTCTGAACGACGATCTCAGTCGAAAGTACCCAAATGCACTAATACAGGACACGCATGGCTCTGCAGAACAGCCGCACATTTGAACGATCGCTATCGAATACGTACATTGACCCGCTCACTCGCACAGTGCAGTACAATACTGGTTTGCGATAAACCAAACAGAAAGAAGCAGACTTCAGGCAATCCGTCAGAGAAGAGTACTGTATCATGCTAGCTTAGGTTTAAGTTCGAAAATCCCACAGCTTCAGACCAGAAGACTGATGCGGCTGTGTTCCGTATCGTCTATGAACATAAGCTCAAAGAGAATAAGGAGAAGCCCGAAGCTGATAATCTGCAGACTACGTTTAAACCTAACCTCACAGATGCGATGAAGAGCAAGGTAAAGGTCAAGAGTCACCACACGGGTATTTACCAAAAGATCACATTTAAGCGCAAGGACGAAACCGAAGAGGTATGGTCGTGGAGTTGTTGCCTCAACGAATAGCAAGACTCACCGGGGTGTGTGCAGGTAGTGCAGGACCGCAATCGTTGGAACCTCGCTTCATTCAATAACAACTGATCTCTGTGCTTTATTAATTGCTTTCACGACTGGAAATGAGCCAAGCAGAACGTTTGGATAAACTGGCAATTGGAATAATCGATTGCAACAGATGGAGGAAGGCGAAGAAGACCTGCTTCTAATTGAATCCAGCGATGACGATCTTCGTTACTCGATCGAGAAGGGACAGCGACAAAAACATCATCAGCCAGAGATGAACTCATCGGGGAAGCGGGTGCAATTCACAAAGGAAGTCAAGTTGCTTGAGAGTAGTTCAATCCTGGAAGACTAGATGTCGTCAATAAGGATGAGTCACGACACTACCTATGACTTTTTGGCAGAAGGGCCTTCATTGTTGATGAAGACATCGGATATGCCCATAGAAAGGTCTACAGTGAGAGAGGCGAGGCACAAGCCATCTCTGGTTCGGTCACTTCGACCTTCGGACATTTCATAGCGACCTTTGCACCAGTCTGTAAGCAGAATCAACCGTAAAATCGAATTCGACGAGTTCAGAACCAAATCGATATCGTTTGATAAGAAGCTGGCAAGTGTGAAGGCTCTCAAGCACATACTGAGCCTGAAGAAGTCCGACAGAATCCAAGACTTCAAGGAATTTTTTAACGATGCAAGAACCTTAATTGTGTACGAGGAGACCATCAAGCTAACCATGCTACTCCAGCAGCTGAAGAAGGATATCGTTGCTATCCAGCTCGAGTTCGAGAAGTCGTTGGCAGAATCTGAGAGATTCGTGGAACTTAGTGAAAAGATGAAGCAGCTATAAAAGGCAAGAAAAGATGAATGTGCTCACCTCAAACGCATTATTCAGGAGAAGGACGATATCATCTGTCAGTACGAGCAGGCCCTGGATATGGTCATAGCTGAAAGGTAGCAATAGCGTCATGTGATACCACTTGTCACTAGCGTCCAGACTGAAGAGGAATTTAAGATCGATAAAACTTTGGAGAGAATCCGACTGCCCCGGACAGAGGTGAGAGAATAGTAAACCCTGTTCGTAACGCCAATAACCTTGGAGGTATCACCTAACCAACTCGAAACAGAACCGAAGAAACACGAAAACATAGAAATCAATGTGTTCGAGCATGGAGATACCACTTTTGTTGAGCGCCCTCACAAGGAGTAATAACAGCCTTCCGAGGAGGACATATTGTTAAGTTTACGAGAGAATCTCCAGGAGGTCACTGACTGGTTTGTAGACCATTCCAAAGAAATAACCTAGCTCTAACCTTCTGCCACCTTAAACGACAGTAGCCTCTACCTTCAAAAAGTTTCCAGCTCCTTCTTCACTCTCTGCAAGGTACTCCTGGTCGGAAATACTTAGATAATCCTTGCTAGCTCCAACAATCTCGAGCAATTACTGAGCCATAGCCGTCACCTCAACCGGTCGGACCTCCACAGAAGATGCCTGAAGGAGTGTCTGCAGGCTATAAGCACCCTAAGCCGGCAGGCTACGACCGTAGCTATGCAATGCTGCCAAGCCACTCCCATTTTACACCGTCACTTGGCTTAACACGAGCACTTTGCCAAGGATATCTGTCGGCTGTGCTTCTCGAATCGTCAGTGATCCTATCGATAATACTTTCATCTAAATGTAGTCCAGCGACAATTAGTCTGACTCACCGTCCAAGCAGAAGCTTGCCTTCCGCTATGAGTACTTCCTCGACGTACGATCAGTTACCACGTAGAAACACGAGTTTCGCGAGTGGAGCGAACACCTCAACAGCATGACTCCGGCCACGCGAATGAGCTACCTCACCCACGAACACTAAACGCTGCAGCGTGCGGAACCCCGAAATAAGACTGTCTGCAATCTGCGCATTGTCCTGTTTGTCAATGTCCTTCTCGAGGAGCTTACTTCCCTCGTCAAGAGCTACAACTCTATGCTGGGCATCGCTACTCCCGAGCAGCTTGCAGCTATCGAGTAGTCGCTATATCTGCTCACCCAGTACTACCAGCACCTGGAGACTCTTGACGATTTCAAGTTGTCTTTGGCGTGCGACAAGACCATCATTAAAAGACTGCTGGATAAGTTTGACGAGGCTTTTCTATACACCAACAACATGAGGCTGCTGCTCCAGATTGCTAGGTGTTTCCGTAGCAACGAAGGCAAGGTCAAGGCTAGCCACTACAATTTTGTGGGATTGGACCTGTCACTACCCGACAACTACTATTGCGCAAAGCTGGAAGCCCTTTACAAGAAGTACGAAAGATACTTTTCGTGCAAGGAAGTGCCCACTCTAAGTGTCAAACGTAGTAGCAGCAGTAAGGATGAGATGAAGCCTCTGGGGATGAAGAAGTCCAGCAGCAGAGACGAGAAGCATTACGAGTTGCAGGGTCTGACGTTGCAGGAACTCTTGGAGCAACGGTCTATCAACAAGATATCACAACACCTCGAAAGGGAATATATGAGCCAAGAAGACAAGATAGCGCTACTACTGTCCCTCAAAAGTATGTCTCTAAAACAACAGTTTGCGCAACAACCATCGCTGCGGACTTCATTCCTGATGCTGCACTACAGCTTCGTGAGAAGTGATGTGCTTGAGGAAAGTGAGTTAGCGCTGCCCTAAGAACGGCAGGTCTACGAAGATCTACTCGTGAAGATGATACCTTCTCTTGCTACTGACGAGGGTCTGCTGGAGCTGTTCCTACAGTCAGAGCCAGTCTGCTTCCTTGAACGACCTTACTAGCGAAAAAGAACTGAAGTCGGCCAAATTGAGCTATTCGTCGCTCAACAAATTGAGCTGATTGAAAAAGCCTTCGCCGATCGGATCATCCCAGCGGGTTTGGTAGTGCCCCTTCTCAAAAAGGACAACCTGTTGCACTTCGTCGGATTGGTCCTTGGATTCGTTTACAGCTTCGACTCCATCTTCAGCTCTACCAATGACGTGGCAATCTACAAAATGTACGTGAAGATGCTGGACTTCATCAAACGATGCTACTTGAGTTTCGCCAACAACCACTGGAACTATCCGCTTGAGCTGATGGTTGCCGTGGGCTCTGACACTTTCAAACAGTTTCACATGGACATCGAGCAAGATATCAAGGAGCTCACCAAGAAGCTCATTCAACGCTACAACCATGGTAAATTGCCAACGTGGCTTACCTTCGAGGACGGTGAATTCAAGGAATGCCCTACCAGTAAACTCGAATGCTTCCAGGCTATCAAGTTCTACCTCAAGGACTGTTCAGAAATGGAGAATAACTTTCTTGAGTTTGATTAAGCAGTGCCCACCGATGTGTAGAGCAGCATGCTCATGATTGAACTTGTGAGGATCCGCTTCCATGACTTGGAGCCCAACGAACAACAAAAGGAGTTTTACAAGATAGTGCTGGAAGAGTGTATGAGGCACAACGTAAACCCTCGTTTCCGGTGGTTCAATGGCTTCGATTATAAGGTCAATGCCATTCGTCGCAGTGATGAATTTTAACTGGAAAGGTAAGTAAAGAACCCAGTATACCGCAACCTCATTCGGCAGATCATAAACCTCCGGGAGGTAGACTACTGTAACAAAGCAGTCAGCGACCATAATATCAACGATCTTGTGGAGTCACTCAAGTTTGCCAGAGGATTCAAATTAGAGCAGACCGAAGTAAGACTCGGCCGTGATGAAATGGTATTGTTCGAGACGCTGGAGATCATGAGTAGCCTGCTGTGTCACCCTATCGAACTCGTGGACCCGCCACCTGAGAACGAAATCATCTCGCAGCACTTGCACATGTTGCTGGGTGTCTACAACCAGAGACAGCGAGTATGCTTCGACTCAAGGCAGTACGAGCAAATTTTTTACGGTGTCCTCCTCAAGTTCTTAGATACTCCTTTCTCACTCACGAAGCCCTTCTATGAGAAGTACTCCAACTTCTTCCAAGATTTCCTATACATCACTAAGCTGGTGGAGATTGCAGACCGCATTATCGAACTTATGGAGCGCAACGTGGAAACTCGAGATGGACTGTTGGTGAAGCTGAATTTCCTGCATCAGGTTATTGTTCGCCGCAACAAGGAAGACAGAGAAAACCGTGCGATAATGGTAGACAACCTGGCCGAGATAACCATAAAGTTCATGAGTATTCTGAGTCCATCACTCAACGCCGACGTGTACATGAACCTCGCAGTTATTCTCTGGCGGGTGCACAAGATCATGGGCGAAAAGGAGCGGTTTGCCTTTAATGTGGTGTTCGACCCAGTGATCCTCAGCAAGATGGATGTATGGCGGCACTACAAAGCAAAGGTGATCAACGACAACGAATTCCTGTCCGACTTAGCGAGCTACATTGTTAATGTCGAGCCACTAGCAGACTGGGAAAGCCTTTCAGAGAACAATGTCGTGAAGCTCATTGAACACTTGCATAGATTGGATGTGGCGTTAAACATCGAGACTCTTTCGGAGCGATACCATCAGAGTGACTTAGATACTATTTCCAGTGGAAAGCTCTTACTGGTGGTCTATCAGCTCACCAAGGACAACGTCTACAATCCCTTACAGTCGGAAGTGCTCAATCGAGTAGCTGCAAGCCTCAGCAAGCGCAAACCTAGATTCAACGTCATCGAACCAAACCTTTCCAAGAATGCCTTGGCTATCCTCAAATAAGACGGGGTTACAGAGGAGCTGTCCAAAATGGTCAAAGCTGGAGGTGACAAAAACGTTGAAATCTGGTTGGACTTCATCAGCATGTGGAAGACAGAGTAGGATGTCTACAGTTTTGCCATAGCCCTCCCAGCAACCCTCAACCAAATCAAGAAGGTCGTCAACTTGAAGACAGTACTAAGGCTAGGCTGTGATGCAGAACAGACATAAGCCTACCTGAAATCGTTACTACCGTTGGTCGGTGTGGAGGGTATCCATCTCATTTGCTAGGCAATTGTAGCTGATATCGCTGCCGAACAAGACAAAAAGGACGAATATAATAAGTAGAAAAAGCCTTCAACGACAGACGCAACCTATCTATTCCTCATCCTTGAGCTTGCCGCAAAGAGCAGCACAGCGATTCAGAACTTTCTCGTCAAAAATTTTGCAGATATCGATCGTTTGGGCGCACTTCCGATAAAGGACGAATAGCTTAAGAAACAAATCCAGAAGGCGTACGTACACTTCGTCAAGATATTGGTGGCTTAGTATAAATGGGCACTCGGCTCGCTGAAATGTAACCTCTTGAAGCTGGATGCCTCAGAACGAGCGATCTACAAAGAAAAAATCGATTACGCTTACAGGCTCGTGAGCTATCTGCCAAGGATTAGTTTTAACCTCTGCAAAGAGGCCTAGAAAAAGTAAGACGAATAGAATTGGGAAAGCGAGGAGGAGTAAAAGTAGGAGTCTTCGGAAGGGTCATAATAAGAGGAGAAGATTCCTGAAGAAAAGGAGGCACCTAAAAAGAAGAAAGGCAGCAAACCCAAATCGGAAGGTGAAGAGTCCGCTCATGAGGGGTCAAACGACGCACATTCAGAGGCCTCAGCTGAGTCAGACAACAACAGCGATGAAGACGATGACGATGGAGATGGCGATGAGGAAATTGACAAGGACTAAATCACGGAAATTCTGTTGGAAATGAGAGCAGGTTACAAGGAATATCTTGAGTATCTTTCAGTAAGGGAGGAGCTTGATATTCTTATTCGTGGTGACTACGAGCAACTCGAGAAGGACTTTACCGAAAAGCATCTATCCAAATAGGTTGAAGATTTGCTGAGAGGCATAATGAAGCTACTTGAGGTCTTGGGAACTGCAAGTAAACGAATTTTGGAGAAGATGAATCCCAATATTCTGAACATCATGAAGGGCATGGGACTACCAGCCGCAGCAGACGTTCAACCAGCCAAGGAGGAACAAGTTGCTACCAAGATCAAGACTTTTGATAAGTACTACTCTGAATCAGAATTCAACGATGACAATGATGACGATGACGAGAATGATGAAGAAATGGACGCGACTGAAAGCGAGGAAGAAAGAGAAAGCGAGTTTATTTCTGAGGGAGAGCATATTCCGCAAGCTAACAGCCATCAGCAAGAAGAAGACCAGATTGAAGAAGAAGATGAAGAGGAGAAAGAGCCTGAGGAGGAGTAGACACACTAACCAAACGAGCAGAATGAGCAAGAGCTTGTGCTGCCGCACATGAGCATTTAGGAGGTGCTTGGTCAGCTGTTCGGCGGTGGAGTGCATCCAAAGTGCAAGCACCATCATGCTCGTTCAGAGGGGTTCCCAACTGCCGAGGAGAGCGAAGAAGGCAGTCTGAACAATCTGTTTGAACTTGCAGCACCCAACTAAAAGTTTTTATTGGAAGAATAGTTTGAAAAGACTATCGAGCTGGCCCTGTACAAGATGTTTGATGCTGATGATCTTGTGTCTATGGTGGAGCTCCATCGTAGTCTCATCCACTCGAAGTTCTGCTGTTCAATCTATGCTAACTCCATATTCATGATGTTGAGGATCAAGGAACAACCAGAGAACTGTCTTCAACTCAAGGATTATCCCATGTTGAGCCGTGATTACGAAGACACTCAATCAAGCCTCACTATGTACGACAGATTCCTCACCAACGCCTGCAAGAGTTTGGAGGGTCAGGAACCGCCCAGCTACTACACTGAGCTTGACCCACCGATTCAATCGGTGCAGACTCTCGCCGATAGACTGAAACTGCTACCACAGCCAAATCTAATAACGCTAGCTTTGGTGCTAATGACCAACCAGGAAGTTGAATCCTTTGACGATGACGTTGTTGAAGACATTGTTCGGCACTTCAAATTGCAGGACCCCGAGGAAAGCGAGCAGCAAAAGAAGGAAAAAGAATCAACCTCAAGAATGAAGATTCGATCAAAGCACATCGAGACCCTGCTCAGAAGTGCATACCGCTATGAGTTCTTACCTCACAATTAATCACAGTTCTTGGATATGTTCACCGATCTGAACGCTAAAAAGATGCTACGGATCTTCATGGAGGTAGTCTTCGCAGAACTTGGAAAGAGTACCTACGAGATGCACAAGAAGATCGAGCAGCTGCAGAAAGACATCATCTCCGACGCAGAGAACAACAGAGATAACCGCGGAGATCTGACCAATATCCTCAACGACCTCACCCGCACCTACTTTAAGAGATTCGACGTATTCTACTACTCCCTCAAGCACCTTCTCAAGGTTAACGATGAACTGGAGGAATCAGAACAAGTCAAGGCTGCCATCTACGACAAGATCAACGGAAACGAGATACTCAATCGGGTTGTTGCAGTAGCACTTCACCATATCAACTTCTATCTCAAGCACTTGCAGGTGCCCGACAAACCGCTACCGAAGTCACTCAACGAACTCATCCTCAATGAAATGGTTCTCGTCAACATTCCGTTCCTTGTGTTCTCGAACTTCAACAAAACCATAGAGTTAGAAGCCGGTGCCAAGATTATGTCGTACTTGGATGCCAACCTCGTCAAACCTGTCAACTGCCCATACAAGACATTGGATAAGACAATTAGTCTAGTACTCCCTCTGCTTAACCTGGATTTCCTCTGCGTACCAAAGTACCAGCGAATTCTGCTTCCACCCATCTTCGACAAGCCTGAACGTGGTTACCAGATGCCAACCAGCTTCCGGCTCATCGAACTCAATGGAGATTAGGACGATACACAGATGCTTGAAATTCGAAGGGGGTGTTCCTTTGATTTAGCATTGTATCAGCTTCGCCGAACTCACTTCCGTATTGAGTATCATAAGGAAGAGGGTAATGACCAGGGAGGGCTACGCAGGTAGTTTATGCTCGGTTGGCAGGGGTTCGGAGTGGGGGAAGAAGCAGCCTTTATCGGTAAGATCCTGGCTATAGCCTTCCGTGATAACATGCTCTATGGTGGGCGGTTTGATATCTCGATGGCACTTGCTCTGACCGGCTATAAGCTGGATGTGTAATTCCTTCGCAGCGATGACCCTGAGATGTTTAACAGTATCAGCTATATGCTCAACAATCCAGCCGCTGAACTCGAACAAGACTTTACCCACATCCGTAGATACTATGACGTGGAGATCAAGGTAGATCTAAAGCCTGATGGTTCGAAGATTCCTGTGACTGATGCCAACAAATTGGAATACGTTGAGCTGTTGCTTCAGGACAAATACTTTGGCGGAAGGAAGAAAGAGATGGAGGAGTTACGTCGCGGTTTCTTCTCCATCGTTCCCGAAAAGTGTGTGCGCATACTCACTCCCAACGAGCTGCTCGATCGAATCTCGGGTGTTGACACCTTTAATGGTACTTCTTGAGTAATCTTAGTGGAACAGCTCAAGAAGAATGTCACATACGAGGGCTATTCCAGCACATCCGAAATCATCCAGTGGTTCTGGCAGGAAGTCACTTCGTTTGACTTCAAGGAACGTCAGACCTTCCTGCATTTCCTGACTGGCACTTATAAGCTCCCGCACGGTCTGAAGAACTACAGTTTTACCATCGAGCGAGTGTACGACACCAATAGATTACCCGTGGCTCATACATGGTACTTTCCTGCTAATGCAGCTTCAATACCCTCGACCTCCCCGAATACACCACCTACACAGTCTTCCGTGAGAAGTTCCGTACGGCTGTGTTCGAAGGCAACGATAACTACGGCATTATGTGACGATGTGTAGATTTGACCAACTCGAACTATAATATTCCAATGTCGAACACCGGAGAAAATCGACCGGTGCCCGAACCAGAAAACATCAACCACGAGGATGTATATCTGGAGGACACCAGCAGCGAGCAGCAGGGTCCGCCGAGTGCTACAAGCCGCTCATCATTCACTCTGGCCGAATCTGAGAACAGCTAGCCTGAACAGCTGAACATAAACAACGTGCTTAACAAACTGGGACTGGTGTAACGGTAGCCAGCAAAATAGGTTCGCCAAGCCATCAATAATGTGGTGAGCAACTTCATTGAGATGGACGATCGTGAGCTCCACCAAGAGCATGAGTAGAGCTTCCGACAGAAGTACCAAACAGCAGCCCAGAACGTAGCAACCCACAATAACAAGTATATCTACGTTAGTGAATACGAGGATATTGAGTATCTCGAGGTGTTAAGTGAGGAATCCGTGCTGGGGCGAATCAAGAAAGCGATTCGGCTACTGCTGAAGTAACGTGTTAGCTTATCGCAGGAAGATCTCTCTACTAAGTCTGAGCATCATCAGCCACGACGCCTTCGAGTTTGGCATCCTTCTCGTCATCATTCTCAATTCCGTCAAAATGGCACTCGACGACCCACTGTCTAGCTACGCCTCTCCTGAGCAGAAGACTATCGAGAACATCTTCATAGTGCTCTACTGCATCGAAATGGGTCTCAAGATACTGGCCTATGGATTCGTGTTTAACCCGGGAAGCTACTTGAGAGATGCTTGGAATATTATGGACTTTGTCATTGTGGTGACCAGCTTGCTACCGTTCTTCATCAACCTTGGCTTCTCAGTCAACTCGCTCAGAGCCATCCGCGTGTTGCGACCACTAAAGACTATAACGAAGGTCAAGGTACTAAAAATGATCGTGAGAACGCTATTCCTATCTTTCTCCTTGGTGCTCGACTCGCTCTACATTTTGGTCTTCGTGATGATCATCTTTTCTATAGCCGGCTTGCAATTGTTCAGTGGAGTGCTCAAAAACCGCTGTATTGAGTAGGCAACAGGAATCCTTTCACAGACTTTTTGTGCGAGCCAGGATGTCTGTCTACAGCAGTTCGGAGTGGGGTTTAGCTGTGCCAAAGGGATAGCCAGCCCAAACTTCTCTGTAACCAATTTCGATACATTCATTTGGTCGATGCTTTCGGTTTTCCAGATTCTCACAATGGAGGGATGGTCAAGTATTATGATTCAACTGCAACAATGCTATTCGGTCGTTTGTTTCCTCTACTGTGTTCTCATCGTGTTCTTCTGTGAATACGTGCTGCTCAATATTACGCTGGCCATTCTTAAGTACAAATATGCTCAGGTCAAGGACAACTCCGTCGAGGAAGAGGAGGAGGAGAAGTTTGAGTACTCTCCGGAGCTGCTGAAGAAGATAGGGGTGTATAATACCATAGCTCAGATCAAAGAGTGTGATTTCGAGAGGTATCCTCCCGAAGGCAACAAGGTGTTTGTGGGAGCCGTACGCGGCTATTAGCAGGAGAAGATACAGTAGCAGCTCAGGCTCGAGCGATAGGCACCTCGGACTGTTGTAAGAAAGTACTCCAAATTCGGAACAGCGATCCTCCGCAAGCAGCGCAACAAAGCAATAATGGAAAGCCACCGCAACGAAACATTTGAGACAAAGTGGGATCCTAAGGCCCTTAAATTTGAATCAATAAAGTTCGACCAGGTACAAATTGACGAGCGCGCTGTGCGTTCCAGGAGACAGCTGAAAGAGCAGTTGGAGCATATGAGCAACAATATTTACGAGTAGAACATATCGGAAGAAGATGAGGAGTTGTAGGGAATGAACAGCCCTTGTGATTCCGATGAGTAATAGGAAGGGGACGAGATGTAAGTAGAGATAATGAAGCCACCAACACCACCAGACGAGCCCATTCGAGAGGCAAACGCCTTTGCCACTGAACGGATGATAAGTTATTTAAAGCCAAAAAAGGAAAATGGAGAGATTAAGGACCTCTTTTAGTTTAACTAGCTTCTGTCTGAATTGGAGAAGACGAGTGCAAAGGGTAACATGCCCCACTAAGCGACTTTGGTGCATCCAAAAAGTAGCAACGCGCATTTCGAGAGTCGCGTGTCGCTGCCTGACCTGTAGATTGACGATGACAAAAGAGAGAAGTTCTATAAACACTTCAGCAGTCTAGGACGCTATGGTGTGAAAGTAAACAAAATGCCTGATATCCGTAAGACTTGTTTGATTGGCAGGAATCGCACTACCTACGATCCCAATGCTGAATTGAAGGTCAACAAGAGGATGAGCATAGTCAACATTAACGAAGAAATTCAGCTGGACATCAAGTAACTTGAGCTGGTCAACGAGCTTAGCAAGAAGAAGATGAAGTGTCGCCTAAAAAGTCTCGAACTTTTGGAAGAATAAACCAAATATCCAACCAACGAGGTGCTGCTGCCAAAGAAGAAGAAGAAAGAGGAGCTGCAAGCGGCGAACAATGAGGAGGACAAACCGAGACTGCAAAGACCGAAGATTGTGTATATTGTGCCAGAGCAAGCTAAGGAGGAGACTGATAAAATTAAGCTGTAGGAAAAAGCCTTAAAGAAGAAGTAAAAACCTCAGCGGAACATGAGCCGTTGCCTGTATATTCCTGAGTTCGGCGAAGAGGCGATCAAGTTCATAAAGAAGGCCAACCGTGTAGTCAATTCAAAGAATATGAATGAAGGAGAGGAGTCACTCGAGCTCGAAAAGATCTACAAAAATCGACTTAAGCTTCGAGGCAACGCGAAGAAGTGGGAAGAGGACCAGCCAACGGAAGTAGATTTGGTCAAGCAGTACTTCAACGTGAGCGATTACTCCGCCAAGCCTATGAAGAAAGTTCGTTCGGGTACTCTTGGTGATGAGGCAAAATAGTCAACAGCTGATCAAGACTTCGTTCCCTCCAAGGCAGCAGTTGCAGGTGAAGAAAAGCAGTCTCTGTAGTAGAAATACAACACAACTGTGGCTGAGATGGATGCCAGCACAAAGCCCGAATATGAACTACTGAGTTCAGCAGAAGACCTCAGAAAGCTGCTGACGCCTATCGAGATAGCAAGTATCTCCTGCCTGAACATCGCTGACTAATAGTATGAGATCTACATCGAGGGTGTTTCAGGGGTGTTCAAAGTGTTTCGAAACAAGATAGGCATGCTGCTGGCAACCGGACTATACGACAACTTTATGCTGACCATGGTCATGGCCAACACTGTGCTCATGTGTCTTAACGGACTCGTCGACTCGGACTCCACTGTAGTGTCAACTCTCAACCTAGCCTTCACGTACATCTTTACAGTGGATATCACCCTCAAGCTGTTGGCCTACGGCAGCGGATTCTTCGAAGATGTTATGAACTTCTTCGATATGTTTGTGGTTGTTGTCAGTCTTGTTGACGCAAGTTTGGACGGACTCGCACTCAACCTTACTGCCTTACGAAGCATCAGAATATTCCGAGCGTTTAGAGTGCTCCGAGTAACTCGCCTGGTCCGCTCGCTCAGCTTCATGAAAATAGTCATGGCAGTGGTGGTCTCTGTCATTAGCGAATTTGTGTACATCTTTATGCTGCTCGCCCTGTTCATCTTCATCTACACATTGCTGGGTATGCAAATCTTTGGAGGAAGTTTACTGCCTTTCTCGGTGGTGGGCATCCGACAGAGCTTCGATACCTTTCTTTACTCACTATTTTCAGTGTTTCAGATTCTCACTGTGGAAAATTGGAATGACATTGAAACGACCATAGGCGCCTCAAACAACAATAACATCACTATCCTGTTCCCAATTTCGTGGATATTCATTGGAAACTGGATACTCATGAACCTGCTGCAGGCTATCTTGCTGGACGGGTTCGATGAAAATACCAATTCTGAGACCAAAGAGGCTGTGGAAGCAGAGAAGCAGATTGACCAGGAGCTTCGCAAGACCCCGTCAAGCCAACAAACCCAACTTGAGCAGACATCGACTCATATGGAATCCAACCCGACAATGCAATACACCAAAGTCAACTTCTAGACCCAGCCTTCAGAGGTGGGAATTCAAATTCAACTGAGCAAGGAGGAAGAAGCTGATGAAGACTACTCACTGTTTCTCTTTCCCAAGTCGGGATGTATCCGCACGAACTTGGCAAAGGTCCTAAAGCATAAAGTCTTCGAGTACATTGTGATGATCTGCATCGCCATGTCATCAGCCAAACTGGTATTCGACACCTACATCGAAGATCCGAACAGTGACTTAGCAGCCAAGAGCAATATAATGGATACCGTCTTCAACATAATCTTCATCGTGGAATGTGCCATGAACATCGTCTCGAGCGGCTTTATCCTCGGTCGCGACAGTTACCTGTCCAATAACTGGTCAAAGCTGGACTTCTTCATCATTATCACAGCCATCGTGGACATGTCCATGAAGGACGTTGATCTTAGCATCATGAAAATGCTCAGATCTCTGCGGCCCCTGCGCATACTCACCCGAAACCTCAACATGCGCATTATCATTGTTGCACTCGGATAGTCTATGGCAGGTATTGCCAACGTGCTCATCATCATTCTCATGGTGTTTCTCATGTTTGGCATCCTTGCTATCACATTGCTGCAGAACAAGTTAAACTACTGCAACATGCCCAAAAATGGTCTGCTGACTTACAACAATTATGGTCCTTACGGCGTCACATAGGCAGCTTGCCTCGCAGCTGGCGGGAGCTGGGTCGCGCAGTTCATCAATTTTGACAACATTCTGCAAAGCCTGCTTTCCCTCTATGTGTTCTCGACGCGGTAGAACTGGCCTTACTATGTCTACACCTTAATCGATGCAGAAATAGGGGTACATATTCAGACTATCTTAGGGCCCAGTGAAGGATAATAGCTACGTTCTGTTCTTCCTGTTCTCAGTTGTATTCATCTTCGTTTGCTCCTACTTCTTCATGGACTTGCTGGTGGGAGTTCTGTTCTTGAACTTCCATCGAGCAGAGAACAAGCTACGCCCGAAGATTCTGCTGGATTGCCAGATAAATTGGATCAACCTCCAAAAGCTCGTCGTGACCACCGACCCATGCCTTAGCATATACATTCGCCCAGAAAATGCAATTAAGCGATTGGTAAGCCTAAAATTAACTCAGTTCTTTGACCTTGTCGGTAACAGATACTACGAATGGTTTTCGCTGTCGTGTATTCTGTTGAACATCATTTCGATGATGTTGGCAATGGATGATGAGACCGACGGAACCGCTGTCATTCTGAAGACTGTGAACACCGTATTCAGCGGGATCTTCCTTTCTGAGTTGATATTCAAGTTGCTGGCGTACGGCAAGGGATACTTTCTGGTGGGGTGGAACCTCTTTGACTTTGTTGTTGTACTGGCCTCGGTCATCGACTTTCTCATGGATAAGTTGGGAATCGGGGTCGGCAACTCTGCTCTGTCGGTGCTTCCCCAGATAGCACGAATCTCGAGAGTCCTGCGAGTTACTCGAATTCTACGCATGTTCAAACGCTTCAAAGGGCTGCAGAAGCTGATTGAGACTTTCATCTTCATGATGCCAGCACTAGGCAACGGATTGGCACTCATCGCCCTCTTTCTGTTTATCTCCTCTGTGGTCTCATCCTATCTTCTTCAGAATATTGTCTCTGATGGTTCAGGTTTCTATTCAGAGACCTCGAACTTCCTGAACTTCCATCAATCGCTGCAGCTGCTGTTTATTTGCACCACAGGCGAGAACTGGTACGTCTACATGTACGAATCAATGATTCCCGGATACGTGCAGTGCGCGACCTCAGACTCATGCACCAGCCCCGTGAATCTCCTCTTCTGGCTTATCTACATCTTCTTCAGTCAAAAGGTGTTCATGGAAATGCTTGTGCTCATCGTTCTCGACCAATTCGAGTCCAACTACATCAACGAGAACAACCCGCTGGGCATATTTGCGTTGCTCGAGGATGACTTCCGCAGTGTGTGGATTGAGAAGACACAGAAGCACAAAGTTGCCAAACTCTAAAGCAAAAAACTCGTCGACCTAATTTTATGCCTCAAACCGCCACTCGGAATTGGTGTTGAGGCCTTACAAAACAAATACGAGGAGGAACTCAAATAGAACCATAACCTCAAAGAAGAAGAGATCAAGGCAAAGAGCTACTAGTTCTACATGAAACTGAAGCATACCTCAGCCAAGTGGGCGCTCAAAATGGAAGACTTGCTGAACAAAACTTATATCGGCTACCACGAGACCTTCTACAACTGCGCCAAGTATGCCTATATGAACGAGTTTCTAGATAAGACTACACCGACCCAACTCGAGCTTATTGAAGTGGAGAATAAGAAATGGGAGGAATAGCTGAAGGCTATCAGAGAAGCACTGCAGCTCAATGGCAAGGACAAAGCATAAGATAATGACCCTGAACTACATGATATGAATCCCATGCAGATCATACTGTTCTCGCAGATGATAATCAAGGCATGGAACAACTACGCTCTTATTAAGGATGGTAAGAAAAATGTAGGGAAGGATCAGTCCAGGACCAACCTCCGCAATTCCCTTGTTAAGAAGGAAAGGCCGAATAGCAACGATCCTGAGGAGGTAGATTCGTACCTCAATAGCTGTGGGAGTATCCAGGAAGAGGCGAAGCTGTAGATAATCGACAACTTTAAAAAACGGAGACAGGGCATTATTATAGTAGAACGTAGTGGGAGACCCTTCATCCCAGAGACGGAGACCTACGAAGATCTCAACCACTCCCAGAACAAGAGAGGAAGAAGAAGTAGAATACGTCCGAGCACAAAGGATATGCAAATTGACTCCAGCTCCTTAAGTGGAAGTCTTGGGATGCAAGGAAAGACATCAAGAATGTCTGCATTTTCAGGAAACGAATGAGCCACGGTTACTGATTGTATAGTGTTACTCTCTACTTTACTATTTCTGCGAATTATGAGGAAAATAACATCAGCCAAAACCCTGCATAGTGCTACAACCCCGAGCTCGGTGAGGATTGCCAGTCCCTCATCTGAGGAAATAACTGCCAAGCTATACCAGGAAAATTTGAAGATCAGTCGTCAAATTCGCCAGCTTGAGCAACTGAACAGCCGCCTCGCCATCGACAATATGAACATGCAGGTATCATTTGTCTTGATGTAGAGGGACGTGGGCAGAGCAAGTCAAGACTTTATGAGACTTCAAGATTAGTTCGTCGGTGCTAAACCTTAAAGAAAATCACAGACTGTTGGTGGAAGGCGGCATAAGTATCGCCGACACAACCGGTAGCTGGCACAGCATAAATAGTAACTAGAACTCCTGAGAAAACAGCTAAAGGAAACAAGAGTCAATGCCGTCAAGAAGGAGTGTTTGGAATTAGAACTCAGCAACATCAGGATGGAAGCAGATATCTACAACTTGTCACTCTCGAACAGATGGCTGGAAGATAAGTTACAGTTCGCTTACAGCCTCCAGATGACAGATATTTCTGCTGTGGAATAGAACTGTGAGTTGTCGGACTCATTCGAGATTGACGATACTGAACGGTTAGACTGTACGTCGCCTTGTAACAAGAATGTGGAGCACTATAGCAAGCAGATTGAAGGGTTGTTCAAGGAAATTCAGAGAGAAAGCTCAAGAGCAGAGGAGCTCAGGAGCAGTAAAAACTCGCAGCTTGCTATCGTTGAGCAGTATAACGAGCTAAACAGGCAAATTGTTTAGAAGAACAACCTCAAGAACGATCTTGATGTAATACCCACATTGATTTAGAAATCTATCGACCAGCTCACGGAAAAGATTACGAAACTCAACCGGCAGCTAGAGACCCAGTACCAAACCAACCAGGAGCTTAAGACTCGACTATTCGATAAGGAAGACCATGAAATTAAGGAAACAAAGAACCTTCGGGATTAAATTGAGAAGTGTACAGAGCAGTGTAAGGAAATACGGCAGCGTTACAAGGCTGCGCTTTCAAGGGCTAATACTCGAGACTAGCGCAGTGTGATTTGATATTATCTCTGTAAATTTTACGACGCCCTTCGAGTGAGATGCTTCGAGGAAGCCAGGACGTTCAAATTGTTTAGTCTAAAGGCACGGGACATCTTGTGGGCAAGATTGGAAGGTTCTCGATATTTACAATAAATTCTGCCGGTTATAGCCCAATAGAAGGCAATTGCTTATTATCTCTAATATATTCACACGTAAGAGCATGAACCCGCTGCGGCTACTCTTGGCAGTTCTACTAATCGCAGTGTTCTCACTTGGAGGTGTCGAAGCGAAGACCCCCAACCCATATCGAGTGCTTGGTGTTCGCAAGGAAGCAACTGAAGATGAAATTCGCAAAGCGTTCAAGAAGCGCTCGTTAAAGTTCCACCCAGACCGTAGCCAAGATCCTCGGGCAAAGGAGAAGTTCGAGATGGTGGTTAACGCCTATGAGCTGCTTAAGGACTCTGAGAGAAAGCGCATCTACGATCTTACAGGAGAGGACAACCCACGTAAGAGATAAAGATAACGCAGAGGGCCAGCCACAAGGCAACCCATTTGGCTTCGGTGGAGGATTCCCGGGTGGATTCGGCATTAACATTGAGGATCTCTTGCGACAGCAGATGGGAGGAGGTATGGGAGGAGGCAGACCCGGAGGACAAGGCGGTCGACAATTCACTTTTAGTTTCGGAGGAGGCCACCCGGGACAAGGCATGCGGTTCTAGTTCTGACGCAGAAGCAGGATTTTGTCTGTAACTTGTATGCTATTATCCAATGAAAGTGACGAATAGCAATGCTGGGGAACCCACTGGCAATGCCTTTCCCTAGAATTCGCTGGTGCAGTTGAAGAACAACATCAGCACAATGAGTGCAGCCTAGCCCACTTCAACGTACGCTTACCAGTTAGCAAAGATCAAGCATACAATGGTAAAAACGTGACTCATCTCCGTTGTAGAATGGCTAGCAAACTCGCTTCTACTACGACAAGCTGGTCAACATGGAGATATCCCTGAGTCTCATTGTGATGACCAATCTTGTGATCGTCATGAGCTACGTATTCCAATCGATTCCATATAGACAGAACGCGTTTTCAGCTCAGACCATTTGCCCGTCAACGAAGGGCGCTTTGAAATTGGACTGTATGTGTCAATTGCATGCGCTATCGCTGAAAGTAACAACCCCAGCTACGCAGTCTTCGTGAGTCTCTCCAGAGCATTCTGCCATATTCGCTTTCAGAAGGAACAGAAGATCTTGCACGGGGACTAAACGATCTTCTCAACCGGCAAATTCTCGTGGTGGCTGGTGGAATCTATAATATTTCTCTTGCAGCCGAATCCTTGGTGCTGTGGGCTAAGCTTTACTATAACTGCAAGCTACAACGGGCTACTGTACGATTTTTATCTCAACGAACTGCTGTCCTTGTTGTCTCTTGTGAGGTTCTACGTGCTTATCAGGCTCTTTTTGTTCCGGAGTGCCTATATGAACCCAAGGTGTACTTACTGAATTTACTTTATAGCTCACCGATTATGTAAGATGCACGGCTGCGAGGCCAATTACTAGTACGCCCTTAAATGCATGTTCAAGGACTCTCCTGCTCTGCTCATCCTGCTGTTCTTTGGAGTCAGCATAGTGCTGTTCTCACTCGCAATTCAGATCTGCGAAAGGCCGCTGCATAGGGAGTACCCTGCAACGCTGAACTTGTAGATGTTTTCCAATGCGGCTTGGTTCACGATAATAACAATGACTACAGTGGGTTTCGGAGATTACTATCCCTGCACACCCTTTGGACGGATCATCATCCTATTCGTGGTCATTTGGGGAATTTTCGTGGTTTCCATTATGGTGGTTGTCGTAACCAACACGCTTTTGATGGATAAGGCCTAGAAGAAGACCCTGATTGTTCTAAAAAGACTTGATATCGCTGGAAGGCTTCGCGAGGCAGCCGGAAAGTTCATAGGTCACGTCCTCTCAAGCATAATTCACAAACAGAAATAGAAATAGACAGATTCCGACCGGTTTCAACAATAAAGGTAGCAGTCTTAACTTCGCTAGCGCTTTGTTTCGTTGAACAGCGAATTCAAAAACCTGTATGACAACGATGACACCTACGAACAGATCAGCCAGAAGTTCGAATAGCTGAACAGCGACATCAAGGTCCTGAACGAGAACCAGTAGGAGCTGATCAGATACATCCACGAAAACCTGGAGTACGAATAGCCTAAGCCCTGACAAATACTTTTCGATATGCTTTCTTTACGGTCTATCACGATTTGAGATAGGTGAGAATCTCAACGAACTACCACCGGATGAGGTAGCTATCGCTGGGCGTGCGCTGTAGTAGACTGCTCGTTTCGCCTTGCCCTCGTAGGAACTTGAGGTAGTGCGAGTTGTAGTAGTCGATTATGGTGAGTTGGGGTGCCACCCAACCGACAGGCTCCTCCTTCACGGTGAGGCTGGTATAGCTGCTCAGGATTTCGTTAAAGTTGGCACTCTTGCCAATTCTGAGCAAAGTGCCGCTGTAGATGCAGCAGAGTAGGAACTGGTCGATAGTTGCTTGGAAAAGCATGTCGTCCAGACCAGAGTTGCTTTCGAATTGGAGTGCCTGCAGGTTGAATATCAGGAAATTTTGCAGATCATGTCGAAAATGTTGACTGAACTGATGACAACGTAGATATACGTGCTCTTGCATACGGGCGAGATAGTTGCGAGGTGGGTCATCCATGGATTCGTCGAGGCCACCGACCATCATGAAATAGTCTTTCAGGCGACGTCCAACCAGCATAAGCTCCTGTTCATGCAGAAACATGAATGCCTTAAGCGACAGTGGCAGCTCCATGCTGGGGGACATGACGATGAAGGAGATGCTCTTCCAACAGTTTTCAAGCTCATCCTCGGTAAGAGTGAGAGTGTTCTGCAGCAGGTTCATACTGGTCTTTCTCTTTGTGATCCATAGGGTCAGAGCTATCGTGTTCAGCAGTATGCTTTTCCGAAAGTTATTGTTCTTACGCAAATAAGAGCACACCTCAGCACTCAGGCCGTTCTTCTGTTCGTCAGCCATTAGAGCATCGAGGATGCGCTGGTAAAGTCTTTATACCTTTTCCTGCCGAAGTTGGTACTTTGGTTGACTGGAATTCCAAGTTTGCAGCTGGGAGGCAAGTTCATGTTCCAACACCGATACTTGCTGTTCATAGTTCGACTGCGTCTTTGAGATGTTCTGACGATTCAGCCAATCAAGCTCTTCCAGCATATGCACCGACTTAGCGGGGGGATTGTTACTGCTGATCGTTGTGTTGAGCTCCCTCACGAATAGCCTTCGGATAATTGGCTCCCTTTCAGGTGGAATCTTCTAAAGCGCATCATCGGTGTAGCCGATAGTCGCCAATCGCTCCCTCACGGTCTATTCCTTCAGCTCGAATTCACGGGAGATAGCTCTGACAATTCCACCCTGTCGCGACGTGGCTGGGCTCGATTCGGAGGTTCGGTGGAGGATTGGCGCCCGCATTAAATTAACCAATTTTTTAATAACCTCCACAAGCGATAGCGATTGGTTGATCTTGACGACGGCATCTTTGAACCCTCGCATAGCCAACAATTCGGCTTAGAGTTAACTAGCGACTCCAATTACCCTCTTAGCGTCCACTCGGGGGTGATCAAAGTAGCGCATAAACTCCTGCAACTAGTGGAGGTAGCGGAACGGTGACACTTTGCTTTCAGATTCTAGGCGTTGCAGCAGCAGCGACTCCAGAGGTGTGTCGGGTAGCTCACATAGTTGCCTCACCAACTCTAGAAAGACAGGGTCCAAGTCTTTATTCAGCGGCGAACGCTGGTTCTCTGCCACGCACTGCTTATAACACCGATCCATTATTAATTATGCACGGGCGGGCTATCACTGCATCACATTTCCAGCAAGCTCAGCAGACCGCTCAGCAACTGAGTGGCCGTAATATCACGCATATCCACCTCACGGATGACTGGGTACACGATGCTGATGGCCTGGCTGGATGTGTACTGACCATGCGTAGCCGAACCACTTAAACCCTTCGACTGCGACTCGAACAGTACCTTAGCGAGGCCAGTATATTAGTCGGCGGTGGTGGTGTGCTGGTCGAAGCCTGATCTGTGTTTGGGAGTGGTGAAGATGTTGCGATGGGGGTCCTCACCGGAGTATTCACTTATATCCTCCCGCTTGATCATTTTAAGCTTTCGCTTGATCGTGGAATTCCAATGGTTTTTGATAGCATTATCAGTGCGGCCAGGAAGCCACTTCGCTATGAGTGCCCATCGGTTGCCCAGTCTAAGCCTAAACCAAAACGGTACTTTTTGTGAGCCTCAATTATTGCCAAGTCCTCCTCCTCAGTCCAACGTTACTTTTTAATGTCCGGATTCAGATGATTGTGCCAGCGCTCACGACACTGCTTTCCAATGCGACCTGGAAGGTTCTTTGCGATGTAACTCCAATTTCTAGCTCCGTTCTCGCTCACCAGCTTCATAACAATGTCATCTTCCTCTTTGGACTACGGTAGAAATATATCGGTACCCACGGCCCCTTGATAAGTTTGGGGTTCAACACCTTTTGCCAGCGATGCAGGCATTGAACATCACTGCGATCCTCGAAGTATGAAGCAATTTTTTTCCAGTTCCGAGCTCCGTGTTCAACAACAAGGCTTTTTAGCTTGTCGTCTTCCTCTCCAGTCCACCAACGCTTCTTTGTATTTGACTTTTCGTGGAGGTTACCAGCATAGGCCATCTTTTCAACGTTTTGCTTAACCTGCTCTAGAAGGTTCTGTTCGGCATCCAAGTCATCCGAGTCTTCGTCCTAGTCGTGGCTGAGGCTGTTCATATTTTCGTCGAGGAATTCGCTCGCAAGTCGACGAATGGGATCGCCAAGAGTTCGTAGCCGCTTGCTAGCGTCATATATGCCGCGAAAGTCGAGCGGGAAGTTGCTTTTGAGGTAGCCAGCGATCTCGACAAGCTCTGTGAGACTGTTAACGAGTGACAGTCCCGCTTCGCATTCGGCCAACTGACCCGCCTGCAGGAGCTTGAAGGGATGAATGTCTCCCTGCGACTTGCATTCCTCGAGCTTGTGCATGGGATAAGTTTAAAGATATAATTTGTAGGGAGCAGCAACGCTAGCTGTTATATTTTATTAATAGCGAAGCTAGCAGGAAGCCACGGCACCTGCTTTTTATCCACCGGTAATTTTTCCCGCGTCTTTCCCATCATTATTTTATTGGTAGGTAATAAGGACTCACTTGCTGCGTGGCAGCTGCAGAGTATGCCAATTGTGGAACGGGTAAATAGCCTTGCTCTTCTCATACCGAGAGCGCTAGATTATCCGGATTGGACCGCCCACCTGCACACTTATCTCTAGGTCTTTCTGGCCTTCCTTCCCGGTGTCGGTTGGTCCGCTGGGCACCTTGACTTTCTTGAAATTGAGTACTGGCTCGCCTGTTTTGGTCTTGATTTGAAGTACCTCAACCTCGTAGAGACTCATATTATGCGGAACGATGAAGTCCTTGATGACGAACAGCAACTCTTCTGGCTCACTCTTAATCAGCGCCTGGAAGTGTTCGAGTAGCTCCAACCTGCAGATGTTCAGCAAATCCAGAATCTTCTCCTTCTTCTTACGTTTGAGCTTCTTGACGATATTCATCGTGTCCCAATAGCAGTAGTCCAGCTCGAACAGTTCTTCTTTCATCTTGGTTAGCAAGCAAGCATACTCGTTCAGACTCGTTGCGGTACTATTAGCGGAGCCGTTCCTCCAGGGATGCTGTGCTTTGGCCTGGGGTCTGTTTGGTAATAGTTGTGGGCTCAAGCGATGGTGAGCTTACCTTATCTGCTCCCAACGGCCTCTTTACCAAAGGTTTTCGTACGACAGGCTCTGCTTCAGGTTAGTCGTCAAACGATAGCAAGTGCCGTTTTCTACATTACCTTGACCAGTCGATACTTCAATGAGTTCTTGCTTTCCTTATCCTTTTCTAACTGCTCATCTTGTATTCGTTCACGTGGGCGTTTCCCTTTTTCTTTATTGAGCGGTTCGTCGGATTTCGGTTGAAGTATTTCGGCTGGCGGAGCACTCTCAGCAGTTTGGTTAGCAACGCTGCGGGGTGAGAGGTTCTCAATAAGCTCACTGGGCTTACCTGGCTACCCTGTGGGACTGTTCTGCATCATTCTCTTATAATTATAGGCACCTAATGATGACTATGCTCCAACAGTCAAGCAAAGCAAGATCATAAGCCGTTGCAGTCTGAAGCTTGACGGGATCTACACTTGCCTTTGAGCATGGTCAAACGTTTCATCAATTTCTTTGCATGTTCTTGTGGAAGCTTTCTCTCAGCGCCTTCGATGCTGCTGAGCACCTTATTCCCGTTGGAGTCTGTAGTCTCCTGCAAACCCAATTTTTTCAGCATCTTAGCAAACAGTACTTTTCTTTCATTAACAAGCTGTGCTGGGAGGTCTTTGCTACAAACCTTCAGCATTTCCTGCTATTCGGCGGTGCTGGTAGTGTGTAGCTCCCAGTTGTCCTCACCATTACTCTCCTTAAACTGAGATTTGAGCTACTTTAACCCATCTTGTTACCCAGCTGATCATATCGAAGAACTATTCTATAATGGAAGTTTCCAGACAGCAATCAAATTCCAGCTTCGGCTAGTTTTCCGATCAACTAGCGCACCGTGGCGGCATTATCGGGTTCCTTCTTGCCACTACGATCGATCCGGGTGAACTTCTTATTGTCATTGAGTTTTGACACTGTTACTGAGCGAGGGTCGGCATCAAAGTATATGCTCATCGTGAAGTCTGCAAATTTGTCTGTGAAGTCACCGTTTTGGAAGTTGTTGGTGATTGGGATGACTGAATACCTACCTTTTGTGAGTTTCTTCCAGAAGGTGACCTATCTGCGAACTTCCAATCTCAGATTCTTATCCTCCAGTAGCTACTTATCGTATGCCTTAAGAATTGGCTACTTGCCCAGCCTGAATACGGTGATCATGCAGGCATTCCAGATCTACTTATACGGGTATTTCTCTCCTCGGTAGAGACGACCTAAGTAGCGTGTATTGCTTACCATCTTTTTGAGTGAGCACCATCAGCACTTCGCAGTCAGCTTACAGGTTGAGGATGTATTGTATGTTCTTCTTCGCGAACTCTTCCTTCTCTGGTTTGCCGGCCTTGCCAGAAGGGACACCCGACGGAAATTTATCATCCCAACAATCGGCGAGTTCAAGACCTTCGAACTTCTCCTCAAGGTTAATACCGAGGAACAGGTTGGTGTAGACACTTGCCCAATCCTTGTAGTCCATTAAAAAGGTCCCATCTTCCTTGAGTTCGTATTATTCGATTTCCTATCTTCTCTTTTTCCTCTAGGCATAGTTTTTCTTGATCTCACTTAGGTGTATCTTCAAGAAGTCTCGATCAGGGTCAGGGTCTTTCGGTTTTTCACTCCAATCAAGTTCCCACTCCCGCTGTCCCCATGGATTTCGCACTCTAACAAGCTGGTTCTTATCAGCTTCAATAACATTTTTCGCGAGATTATTGATTTACAGGACGTCAGTTATGGAATAAGCATGCCCATACACCAGTCCGCAAGGTTGACCATCTAGCTTAACGGGACTCTCAACCGACTTAGCGTCTTTTCCAGGAATGGAACAACCTAACAATTGTTTAGTCCTCTGAAACTGCAGAAGTTTTTCGTATAATCCTTCGTTCTCTGTGCCCAGTTGTTGCTTCACTGGAAGACAATTGACTAAATCGCTAAGTCCTTGAGCAATGTCGCCACTAATCAATGCTGAGTAAGCATGGTGAAGTTTGGCGTAGGCCTTTTCCATCAAAGAGGCCCACTGAACACCAGTTCGCTGGCTCCTTCCGAATTGCGGTTTAGAGTCCCCTTGCCTGCATGGAACCAGCTCATCCACAATAACGAAGTAAGGTTTGCCAATTTTGTAGAATTTCATGACGAAGACACCGTATTTTCTGAAGCCGTGGAACATAGTTGGGTGCACTCCCTTGATTAGATCACTGAGTTCTCGTTGCTTACCAACAATTTCTTTTAGCGGTACTCCCGTCATATATTCATTGTACTGGGCAACGATACTGATCGCCGAAATAAGCCAGCAATCCCCAATTGAACCTTGGATAATGTCGTTTGGAGAGGGCTTGTCATCACAGAACGTTGCTGGGCCTTCATCACACCGACGAGCCAACTCAGAATGGGACAACCATTCCACCTCCTGCTCATCCAAAAAGCCTGGCGGAACATTACTGAGGTTGGACAGCATGCTGGTATAACCGTACTTGTCTTGACTGCTAGGCCCGAACTCAGGATCACGCCACATACTCTTGAGCGATTTGACGGTATCGTAACAGAATCTAAAGCAAGCCCATTCGTTAGTGAAAACTGTTTTCCAGGCCACAGGTGGTTCTCCTTTGACGAGCCTTTCCGCAAAGTCAGCATCATTTAATGCGGGTTTTAATTTCTTGAGGAGGGGATCATAGATATCTGTTTTGTTTCGAGATATCGGTTAGAATTTGTCTGTTTGTGCCCCGCCAGCCTTGTTATCATTAATCTTTTCAGCCAGTTTTCCCACCGTCATCTTGCCAACAGCCTCAAAGAACATGTCCTCTTCTGACTTATGTAAGTCTAGGCATTGAAAAGCTCTCGTTAAAGTCTCCTTTGTTATGTTCTCGTTGGTCTTCCCACCAAACGATTTCAGGTATTATTAAACGTCGGCGACCCTGTTCACTTCAAGCGTCTTCTGCAGTATCTTGAAGAAAGTTGGAGTCAAGTCTCGTGCTTCCTGTGACCGAAACCACAACCTTGCCAGCTCGCTGATACTGAGGCTTCCCTTCTTGTTGATGTCCATCTCACGGAACATGAGCTGGACATCACTCTTCGGTAACTTTCCTACCATGCTCTCAAGTGTGCGGTTGAAGTCGAATAAGGATATATACTTCGATGCCTCCTCCAACAGCTTGCTTATTAGCGTATCGATATTTATCTTGCTCTTCAGAAGCTGTTTTTTGAGAAGGTCCAGCTGGATGCTTGGTGCTTTGGTGATCTTCTTAGTTTAGACTTTCCCTGCCTATGCACCAGTATCCAACTCAGTTTGAAACTCGTTGTCCGAATCGGGTTTCTTATTCTTCACAGGTTGCGTGGGCTTTGGTTTTTTAGTCGGTTATTATGGCTATTCGTCTTATGGTTCCATTTTCCTTGGCGGAGCTGTTGGGCGTGAGACGCTTTTTATGTTGGGCTGTTCTACTTACAATGGCTTTTTAGCAGTGATTTGTTTTGACTTAGAGAGGGAACTCGACTTTTCGATAGCAGCTACCCTCTCTAAAAAGTTATCAAAGTTGTCGCGAGTCAGTACGTACTTGTTTTGGTTGTCCAGCCCAACAAACACGGCTGTCAGTTCGACCTCGCCCAGCCCTGATTTCTTCCGGAGAAATTTCATAAAGTTCTCATAGGTCACTTTCTCACCTGAGTCTGCAAATAATCCAGCTTTGGCGAGCTCATATCCATTTTTTGCGAACTTCACCAGCGCAGACTGTATATACGACCTCCCTTCCTCCGGTTCATATCGTTCTGTGTTTAGTTGGTAAGCACTAAGCAATGCGAGATAGTCTTCCCGGTATACACACCGTTCCCTTCTCACATCAAACAGTGCAAGGAGCTGGCTAATCCTGCTTTCCTGCAGCCCCAACTTTATTCGTGAGAGGGTTTGACTGAATTCCTCAGCTGGAACTTTCCCGCTTCCGTCCTTATCCATAATGCGGTAAACCATCTCAGGTGCTAGTCCAATATGCTCGCAGCGTTAAGCCAACAGCAACAACAGGGCACGGTTCTGTTGCAGTAGCCCCTATTGCTTTTATAGGCGACGCATTTCACTATGCAGACCCGACTGTTCCATGGGGTTCTGTCCGAGCTCTCTCTCCAACTGACCGTTTTCATCGCGCAGGGTCAGCAACTTGAACTTAAGGATCTTGACGATGTTGCGATAGTCATCCAAGGTCTTCGACATTGTAACAAGTTGTATAAATTATGGGTCAGTTTCGTAAAGGGCCAGTTCTGTGCTTGTGGAGTTCTTGGCTTGTCGATGATGGTTGGTTTAGGATACGAGCCAGCGCTATGGCGTTCAGTTTCTTCAGAAATGTGCCGCTATTACTGTTTAAAGGGGAACCTACCGGCAACACCCGTAAGCTACGAAGCTGCTTCATGCAATTTTCCTGCTTTTCAATCGCCTGGAGTAAGGCAAGCACTGTCTTTCGGAGTTATTGACTTCTCTAATAACATCCACTTTCCTTCTTTGCTCGGGTTTTTGCCTGATGCTCTAACAACTGCTTCTTACTTTCGTAGTCCTCCTTAATAGCTTTGATCGCTTGGTTCCGCTCCTCACTCATTTCCGCAATTCTTCGACGGAAGGCATCTTTTTGCTCTTTATCGACCTCTATGTAGGCCTGCTCGTACATTGTCTTATTCTCGCTAAGTGTATTCAGAAGCTGGGCCATGTTCGAAGTTATCTCCATGGTCTTCGTCAGACTTTCGAAACACGGCTCAACTTTGTTATTAAGTTAGGCCACATTCCTTTCATAGTTCTAGCAATGCTGCCGGTACAGCTGCTGTTCTTGCTGTTGCCCATGCTTCACTTTACTCTCCAGCTCGGCAATTCTGGATTCCAACTATGCCTTCTTATGCAGAAACTTTCTATCTTCCTCGCGTTATAGCTGTGTTTCCTTTTCAAGCTGCTATTCGACTTCCTGAAGACGCTTGTCATTCTAGCCTCGTTCAGATGTGAGATAACGGACACGTTCAACAGATAGCTTAAAGTTACGCAGCATCGCAGCATCCAGTTTTGCAGGCCCATTACCATCGGTCTTGAGGTCTAGTCCAATGAAATCGTAGAGATTTTCCAAACGTTGTTTGTTCTCCTCGACCATATTCTCGAACTCCCGCTGCTCCCTCTGTAGCTTGGATTTTAGTTCTAACATTGCTGTTTGACTCGACTAGGTCTTCTCCTCTCGATTATCGGTCATTCTTTATTACACCGTCTATTACCTTCGAAGATAATTTAGAGTGGCTAGGCTTTCATACGTAGTTTCGCTACTGAGCTCCAGGCAGCCGATGATGAGAAAACTGCTGCTTCGGATAAAACTACCGCTTAAAACCTTTGTCAGCCTACTTTGCCGAAGGATGTGACGACAGCTGTCCAGTTACTTGAGTTTTTTAACCGTCTCTGCAAGGCTGTACAGCTCACTTTGAAGCAGCAGTGCTTCTTGCTCCTTCTCCTTATCTGGTGGCAAGTAGGCAAGCTCCACAAATGTCATCTTCTTTACATAAGCAGGTACTGTTGACTCAGTAGGTTCGCTTTATGGATGCAGAAGGTCGGTCTGGTGGAGACTCACCTCTATTATGAGGTGGCTCTCTATCTTATGCCTCTTCTGATGCGCCCTTCCAACGAATTCATAGAAGGTGCTTGCATTTCGAAATGGAAGGCAGCTGATGCCGGGCATTTCAAATGATCCAGTTTAGTTCTATTCGATGGACAACCTCTTGGTGACGCTGCTGCGACGGTATCCTGACTTGCAGTTCTCATGGCACTCCATTCCCAAATCCACAATTCCATCCTTATTGATCTCTAAGCACGACGCAGTCATTTCGAGAGATTTGTAGTTCTCATAGTGCTTTGCTTTCTCAAAGAGGTAGTCTACACAGCGCATAAGCACTCCTCTCTCGCTGTTCTTTATGCTCTGCACCAGAGTGGAGGTACGGGAGGTCTCCCGTTACCAACCTGCACCAAACGTTGACTAGCGGTTGGTCGGTGGCTCAGAGTACCTCTGCAGGAGTTCTTCTTTACCAACGAGAGTATAACTCTTCCCTGAACCTGAGGCACCATAGCAGGCTACCACCGAGCTGAATCCGTCGACCAACCTTTCAACGGCCTTGCGTGCTGCAGTTTCGTACAGTTTCGTTTGTCCATCTGAGCATGAGAACCTACAGTTAAACCACGTTCTTACACACGATCAAAACTAAAGCCTGCCGCGTCGCTACCCCTGCGATAGTTCACACTACGCCCATCAAGCAGCTCGAACACCTTGTAACCTGATTAGCATAGTTTGACACGAATATACAGTTTGCAGTCGACTGTAGCCATGCCAAAGGGTTATAGAAAGACTTTTCTTTCGAAGGCGGGTTTGATTTATTAACCGTCGTGAAATATGGGCAACTGCAGCAATGCCCCCGCAAAGCTTAAGGAGGAATTTCACGTTGCTAGGGAGTATAGGGATTCCGCACTGGGTGAGCTCCGGATTCTCATAAACGACAAACTGGGGCGTGAAATTGCGCTCAAAGAAATCAAGTTTGGCAGTCGCATCTAACTGGAAGGGTATTTGAAGTATGCTGAGCTGGCTTTGCAATACGACAACATACCCACTTTGGTGAGGCTGAACTCATACAGCATTGGTAGCGGAACAGGCGAATCGCTTTCTGGTGATGAGCTCAATGTAATTGTAAACTTCGACTACTACCCAAACAACTTCTCGGATGAGATAAAGCGAAGGAGACAACAGCTACAGCACTCCAGATAGCGATATCAGAACAAGGCAGTGTCAGAAAAGGTGAAGCTATACGACTACGAGCTGATACAAACCCTTGGACCTTCGGACAGGAAACACTTAGACCTGTTTTACCTCGAGGCGGAGATCCTGAGGTTGCTCGATCATGTTATCGGGGCACTTTACTTTCTCAATCATTTTGAGCATGAACATCTAGCGGTGAGACCCGAGCACATACTAATCGACTAAGAGGGAAAGTATTTGTTGCTTGATAGAAAACTGCTTAAGCTGTCCGGCAACTATCAGCAGGTTCGGGAGAGCTTTACAGGTTCAAGCTATAGAGGGTGCGGTTACTTATCGCCCCGAGAAGTTGCTGCTCTTAGAACTCGAGAACTATCCCCACAACACTCCCCGTAACTCTCCGATGTATTCGCCATTGGGTTAATCGCATTGGAAATGGCAACAATGGAGGATCTAACGACTCTTTACGACTATCGCAACTTTAGGATTGATTCGAGCGAGCTGAAGAGGCTTCTCGACAAGGCATCTCAACGGTACTCTGAACCGTTTGTGGACCTAATTAGGAGTATGCTTGAAATCGATTAGAATAAACGAGTGAACCTGAATGTATTGATAGACCATCTCAGCCCCATCTTGACGGCAGGTTTGGAAGCCCTCAATAACGCGATCGGACAGCACTCTCACAATGCCAGTCTTTCTACGGCAAACAAACCCCGAAATGACTTTCATGACCGACTGATGCAGATGGAACTCATCTACCAGCATCTTTTGCTGACTAAGTCTGAGAGTGTACTTGAGCCAATTGATGAGGGTGAACTTGATGAAGCTTAAAGCCGTTTATTGACTGCAGCTAGCACAGCTCTTCAACACTCCAAATCACAATCCCTCTTCCAGAGCAACAGCGTCTATGCCATGTACATGCGATAGTACGAAAACATCCGAAAGTCACGATAAACGACCTAACGAGTGCTTATCTGATTCTGCCTACTTCTCTTATAAGATATTCATATGCAGGCGCACAACATTTCCATTGAGCAGTTCGTTGAAGCACGATCCATCGAGCTCACTGGTTTCCTGAATGCTTTGACAGAAAAACAGACTAACAAACACTGTCCACAGAATGTTCCCAAGTCCGTGAGAAGAAGAGCAATGAGTCACAACCGATATCGAATTCCGAGGAAGTTACGGTTGGGGCTGGATAACGATCTCAAAGTGATAGAGAGCACTCAGAAGATACCAGTCTGCAGGAAGCGGCTGAGGAGAAAACCCAGGTTGTTGTTGAGTTACAATCAACGAAGTGACAGGACCAGATGGCTACCTCTGCATCTCTGGGCAGCGAAACGGATGAAGTTGGTGGAGTACTTCGGATGGAAAGTTGCTGACCGTCCAAACGATAAGGCGTGGAGAGCTTGTTATAGATTCGCGAGATATGCAGCATGCTTGGTGGATCTCTCGTACTTTCATGTGCTCATGCTAGAAGGAGAGCACAGCAAACACTTTCTTTAACTCTATTTCAAAGGTTCTAAAGGGTCGCTGCTCTCAGGGGACAGCTATTCTGAGGGCTGGTTCATAGACCAGCAACAGACACAAATCTGCCCGGCAAGGATTTATTCTGAGAAGAGTAATTTCATTGCGATTTACCATCCAGCAGCCCAGAACGAGATCGAGCATATAGTGCAACAGTGCTCTGATTTAAAGTACAAGTATGCCCATGGGGCATTCCAAATATACCAGCTTATCGGTCCAGAATCGCTCAACAAGCTAAAGCATGCTCTAAACAACTCAAACAAGCTACCCCTGCCGAGAGAGCTTGAAATGTGTGATATTGTCAAAAATCCAAGTTGCTTTCATCAGAATCAGGTGATCAGCTTCAAATGGTAGATAACCCCAGGGGAAAGAATGGTGAGTGCCCCCAGTGTCGCCTATTCCGAGCATCTTGTGTAAGGTTACGACGCTGGTCACGCTCAACAGCTTCGAGAACAGCTGAATAAATTAGTCACTCCCACAAACGATTCCCATATGGTGGTCGAGCAGCGGCAGTTCTGGAAGGAAGGGTAAGAACAGCATCTCAATCGCCCCACCATAACTTTAAAGCTGACAACTCGATCGAAGTACACCCATAAGCGAAGTAACAAGCTCAAGAGAAATGAGAAGATGTCTGCTCTTGAAAAGATAAAAACAGAGAGGGAAACAACTCCCAATAAGGAGGTGAAGCTGAGCCTGCCAGAGACAGTCCTGGAGTCAAAATAGCACTCTAAACCAAAGCAAATATTGAGCTTATCAGTTGCCATGAACAACCACACTTAACTCACTGACGGCTGTAATGTTATCCTTGCTTCCACGGACATAACACTGTGGAGGAGACTCACCTACCTGAATGTCAAGGTCATTGGGCGGAGGGATCTTGTGAACATCATCTTCGAAGCTGGTAAGCTTAGCTACCCAGAGGACTACCCGATGACTGGCGGCTATAATGCCTATATTAAAGAACTTCGGACGCGTAACATCACCAAATTCCGAAAGCTTCCAAGCAATAAACGGACCAACTATGACAGGCTGCACTCACCCTTTCCCTTTGCTCCAAACTTTTCGATGTTGTGCAAGAACAAGCCTTTTAACGAAAGTTTCGCGAGATTGCAACTGCTTATGGTGGGAAGGGGCACTCCCCATAAACATTGCTATCTGTGTCTACCCACAGCTGAGGATATCGAAGCTATCCGAAGCATAATCATAAGCTCAGCCAACGATTCGACTCAAACAATCTTTAGTCATGTTCACACCGAGCCGATGGAGGATTTAGACGAAGATGCTGACATCGAGCACATCGATCTGAAGAATGTCAAATCAATGTCTGACGAATAGCTCGAAAGACACTTTATGGGTAGTCGTACAAGCCGCAGGATAGTGGGCTTTGCGACCAGTGGAGGTTATAGCTATGCAAGATCTAAAGGTTTTTGCAATGGTTACGTCCTCAAGTAGTTTCACCAGATGTAGTATTTGCTCACCCGGAAACCTACTTCACCATTCTACTTCCTTGCGGAGTGTCAACAGCCATCCGAAGAATATTGATTCCTTATGCTTTTGCGTGTTGCTTTAATTTTACTGTTACTTTTGGATTTCCTACGAGCTTGTGGAGTCGATCTTTTGCAAAATTCACTGAGGTCGATCGCCTACTTGGCTTGATAAATCATTTTTATCATGATCACCCAGAAAAAGAAAATCGATAACTACACAGTGTACCTTGATCGGAAGCTTGGTGAGGGCTCCTTCGGAAAGGTATACATCGGCGAGCAGGACAAAACACAGCTCAAAGTAGCTGTGAAGATGCTCGATAAAAAAACAAGTAGGCCCTACCTTATTCAGTCGATAGGGACGAATACATCAAGTCAGCACTGATGGCTGAAATCTCCATTCTGAAGACCCTCAAAAGCGAGAACATTGTGGGTTTTATGGACGTAATGGAGAGCGCTAACTACTACTATCTTGTGCAGGAGTTCTGTGATGGTGGTGATTTGCGTAGAATAAACAAAAAGCGTGCGCAGATTCCTGAGGCTGAAGCCATATCAATCCTCACACAGGTGTGCAACGGCTTCATCTAAATTCTCAAGGAGGGTGTTATTCACAGGTAAGCGTTGGACAACTTAGGGATCTCAAGCCTTAGAACATCCTTGTCAGTAAGGGAGTCATGAAGATCTGCGATTTCGGGTTTTCCAAGAAGAGCTCGAACAAGAGACTCAAACACAAGACCATCGTAGGAACACCGCTGTATATGTCGTTGTAAATCCTCAAGGGGCAGCCTTACACCAGTAAGTGTGACATCTGGGCCCTAGGCTTCATTTTCTACGAAGTACCATCGGGGTTTATGCTAGTTACTCCATGGAGTCACGCCATGGGATGCCGAATCCGAGTACCAACTCATCGAAAATATCACCCACCAACCATTGAAATTCCCTCGCAACGACCTTTCACCAGCCACAAGAGACGTTATAGCCAAGTGCTTGAAGCCTTACGAGAAGGATCGCATTGGATGGGACGAGCTACTCCGGCATGAGATCTTTAAAGGCTTTTTCACAGCCTACGTGAAGAAGTAACACGAGTTCGAAAACAAGTTTAAGTACTTGATGGGCCAGATTCGTTTCCGGATCAACTCGCAGAACATTGACTTGGAGCGTCTGTTCGAAAGGCACGGATATAGCAAGAATACCGAGCTAAACTTCGATCTGTTCGAAGCATTTCTGCGCACAATCGATTCAACCTTGAGCCCATAAGAGCAACGCTATATGTTCGAGAAGCTAGATACGAACGATAGTGATAGCATCAGTCTGGCTGAACTGCAGAACGCCATGATCGTGAACAACATCCCAATGAAGTCCAATTATCGCCCGGAAAGGAAGGACAGCATAAACTCCGAGAGCAGCAACAATGAAGGTCCGAATGCCTTGAAGCGTCAGTTGATCGAACTGAAGATCATCGCTGCCTTCAATAGGCTCAGCCAGAAGATGGCGAAAAACCACATTAGCTTACGCCAAGTGTTCGACGCATATGATGTGAACAAAGATGGAGACATAACTATCAAGGAATTCAAGCGGATTATGCTCAAACTTGACGAATCGCTGACTGACGAGTAAATACAGTTCGCCTTCGGATTCGTGGACATCGACAATAGTCAAAGCATCGTGTTCCAAGAGCTTTGGGAATACTTCTGTAAGTGCACCGGCGAGCCAGTCAATGACTACATGAAGAGCCGCTCGAAGTGACCAGCGAATCTCCTAATTAGGCTAATTATATTTACTACTGCAAGACTGAAAAGACATGAGGGTAATGGCAGTGCCCGACCTCGTCGAACGCAAAATCTGGTCAGAGTAGGTATACACTTTGCGAAACGCAGGAAGATAGAATCCTCAAGGAAGTGGTGACCATGAGGAAGATTCAAAAGTGGAGTGCCATCGCGCGCACGCTCGAAGAATAGTATGGGGTCGGTGGCAGAAGCGCCAAACAGTGCAGGGAAAGGTACTCCTTCGGAAACGAACGTAGGTGGCACAACAGCCTTGATCCCAACATCCGTAACGACACCTGGAGTGAACAGGAGGAAGAACGGCTGTTCCAGTTGCACAACCAATATGGAAATCGTTGGGCTAAGATTTCCGAGCTGCTGCCAGGAAGGTAACTCCATATTGAACCCAGAACAGATAACTCCATCAAGAACCACTTCTACTGTACACTTCGGAAGGCTCTCCGGAGGGTCAACCGGTATATCAGCGATCACAAGCATCGGTTGAAGATTCGATAGATCAAGAATTCCATCCTATCGAAGGCCATTGCGGTCGCTGAGGAAAAGTTCGAGAGCAAGTTGGTCGTACCAGAGGGTCTTGTGGAGGCGTGTTGTAGCATAAAAAACCGGTTGCTCCAGTTCGCAAAGGTCGGTGACCTCACTGCAGCATTGGAAGTCGGGTTGAGACAACTAATTACCGATATAGGAGATTTCAACAGGTCATACAAGAAGAAGAAAAGTAAGAAGAAGAGAAGAGATGAACCTAAGGCTGGCAACGCTGTTCTGTAGGCGCAAGAATCTGACGAAGAGGATGAAAACAACGATGAAGATACGGATAATGTGCACTATCCTGATCAATAGCAACTCGATCCTTCGCTCTCCAAGGCGGTTTAGATTTCTAGTGAAGTGCCTGTTAAGGATTAACTCTCCGTGAAGTCTCCTGTCGTTAGTGCAGAGCATGGCCAATCGCTGTTTGTTTCTATGAAGCAATACAACAGTGCGGCGGTAACTATCAGTTCCGAGCAGAACAACAAGGTTTCACTCTCCCGATCGATGGAATTTTAGATTGAGGACTTCCTTAAGGGTGGAGGCAGTAACAACTATGGCAAGGATAGTCCTAGTTTTTTGCCGCTGTCACCTCCTAGGTTTCCAGATTCGATCCAACAGCCTCTAAGCCCAAGCTACCGAAATCCCTACGAGTCAGGAAGCTTTGAGAACCCATATACAACCTTGCTGGGCGATACCGTCACGACAAAACTTCGGCCAACCATAGTTCTCAAGGAGCTTCCACGTGTGGAAAAGACAATCTCACTGGGATCGCCGCCTCACATATGATCAACCAATAGATTTCACAGGCGTGATTTATGGTAAACATTAAAACTTGAACGAGTCTGATTCACAATCCTCGGCAATTTTCTCTAAATATTGAGGGAATGATATCATCAGGCGGCTAGCTCTTTAAATGATCCCGAATTGATGTCGGTGAAGTTGTTGTGGACTTCGCTGACCTTATCGGCCTGCTCTTCCAAGCCGAGCACGTGAGAGGGGGTAAATGTAATCCAGTCTCCAGTCTTTGCACCACTGAAATACTTGTTTGCGAGGAAACGGGTTTGCTTGCTCATGTATTCCTCGGCAACGTCGTTGAAGTGCAGTCGGTTGTCTCGGTTGGCAATGACCTGGGCTGCACAAAGCAAGTCAGCTCTGGAATCAACATCGGTCAATTCGATATTCACGTTTTCAGATGAGAGCGACTTGAGAGTGGACTGCAGTAACTTTGGCTGGGTATGCGAGGCCTCTACATAGACCGTCTTAATTTAATGTCCGGAGCTTCGAGCGATTGAAAGAACTTCTGCGATGAATTTTGGTTGAGCAACGGTCTTTTCAATAAATTTAATGCCTAAGTTAACTTTATTTGGGTACCTGCTAAGTTCAAACCCAGCGCCCTGCTAAGCAGAAGGCTGACTGTAGCTTCCTTGATGTTCGCTTCGTCAAATTGCCATACCAGATGAGGCAGTTGTCTATCATCTCGCTGGGAATTTTCCAGAATGGCTTGAATTTCTTCCATGGAGGAAACCACCATCGATTCAACCCCGCGGCTGAATGCCAGCTTGACCTGTTCAGGATCTTTGAAGGGGTTTGCAAGCAGAATCTTTTCCGGAGACGTCACTGTTAAGGCCCTTTGAATGGCATTTAGGGTCATTGCAGCAACGAGTGATTTGGCTGGCAGCATGCGAGGCATAACGGTACGACTGGGTTAACCAACGAACTTACTTTAGCAAAAAGGAGAACTGTGAGTTCTTCTGGACCTTGAAGGATTGTTCGATGCTTTGGAGCCTCTTTTTGAAGCAGCTGCGATCATATACAGCGAGCAGGCGGCTACTGCTACCCACGGTTGCGGTCAGCTCCTCAAGCGAAGTTCTCAGAAGAGCAGCTTCACTCTTAGTCTCAAGGTGGTGGACCTTGCTCCGATTTGTTTTGGTCTGGGCGACTTGGAATTCAAGCCTTAGGATGTTACGTAAGAGTTTTGTTGAGGTGTTGGTGACAGTTTGTCTCATTTTACAGAACCAGATTCGACAGCTTGGAAACCCTTTTGAGCAAATTAATATAAACAATGGCCAGCTGCCCCTCCCTTTAACAACCCTCATCGGCAATTGTCAGTATCAAGGGCAGGAAACTGCCTCAAAGGCTTCCCCGTCGCCAAATTTGAAAGTAGAGGGTATTTCATGGGTAGACAGTTCGATCGTCACCGGAGGAAATTTCTGTTACGAAATAACGTCATTGCATCAGAGAATTCTTGGTGATCCGCAGGAAGGCTGCGATGGCTTCGTTGGTTTCCTTTTTCTTAACTTCGTGCTCCATGCCTTCAATCAACACGATTTGCTTCGAATCTATCTTGTCTTGGTAGGTCACCTTGACATATTCCCAGGGCCGCAGTACGTCTGCCAAGCCATACACAATTACCTTCGGAGTTGGGTTGTTCTTATCGAATGGGGTTATCGGAAATAGGTAACCTGATACTCCAACAACTCCAGCAAATTCAATTTTGGTGGAGTAGAGGCAATGCAAAGCCATCCCACATCCCTGTGAAAAGCCGCCGATAAAGATACGATTGGGCTTGCCAGCGAGAAGAGCATTCTCCCTTTCAATTATCGGGAGAAGGTAGCTAAGTTCGCAGACTTCAATACTTTTGATAGCTGTCTTCGACTTCGCTTTTGCTGAAGGCTTCATCAAAGTCCACAAGGAAGCTCTTTTCGCTGCGGAATTTGATGTCGAACCAGCTTGGCATTTCACTGTTGCCCTGGGCAGTGACATTCCTCTTTGGTGCTGCTGGTAATACTACCCTCACATCACAAAGTTCCTAAGTTGAGGCTGCCTGTTACTTCAAGAAGAGGCTTCGTTAGTATATACCGGAGATGAGCCTGAGGACTCTCGTTGAGTCCATGGATCCAGATCAAGGTGAAGTTGTGCTTCTCAGGCGTCAAGATGATCTCTTTCTCGTTGATTTCCATGGTGTATTTGTGGTTCATCTTCGTCAACGCTATGCCTCGTATATAATAATATGGATATGGCGATAGCCTCACTTTGTCAACCGAACATTTTGACTTTTGGAATATTCTATCGTGGGTGAAATGAAGCAACATTGTAAAGAGTCTTCCAGCTTTTGCAGTCAAGAATTTCCGGAGTATGTCAAGAAGCTCACTCTCACCGAAAAAGCTTTGACAGCTCAGAGGCCGAATTCAGAACTCAGTGCGGGAACCCCAAGTGAACTTTCAAGACCAATAACAAACCACTACAAATACCGTAGCCAGTTGAGCAGTGCAGCAGGAGGCAGAGGCCATCATCGTCCCAGTACCTCCCAAGATCAGAGCAGGTCTGGGCATTTACCATCTTTCAATGAAATCAAGAAAACACTCAGAGAGCAGATATTGAAAAAGCACCATTCGGAACTGAACTGCTTACAACAACGGTTGAATGCTATTTGTGCCAAGACCGTCAACCAGAATGTAAACTTTTTGCCAATTCAGCCACATAGCGAATTGGTCTCACATCTATAGCGAAACAGCAAGTTAGAGTTAGTGAGTCCTTTCCAACCGCTAGGCAAGGACAGTTTTCATGTGGAGTGTCTCGACTAACCATTAAATGATCGGGCTGAGACTGTCAACGAGCAGCTTCAGTTTGAGGTGCCAACGAGCTTCTAATTCTACATAAATAACAGTACTTTCGATCTTAACAACAGAGAAGAAAGCACTGTATCAACAGGACAATGAATAAAAAGAGAATATGCTCGACGATATAGAGACCGGGAGGAAAAAGAGGAGCCCGATAATCGACAAACCTAACAACAGCATAACTATTAGAAGGCAACCCAGCTCGAAAAGAAGACCCCAGCGATACGACGCCTGGTATATGCCAAGGAAATATTGGTCTCGGGTTAAAGAGACCACAAACAGAACATCGACACTCCAAAGGCTTCGAACGGATCCCAAGTATCTCTACAAAACTCTTTATGATGGTGGTTCGGAGTTCCCGTTTCAACCGGAATGCCAAAAGGATAAGGCCTACCTGCAACAGCTCGAAACTTTCAACCGCAACCGTGAATAGTTGCAAAAAAATTCTGATGCCCTCAAAGAGTTCCAAACGTAGTGCAATGCTAATGTAGGAGTCTTCTCAACAACGGCAAGAAGCCTTGGATTCTCCAGTACCGAGTATTTGCAGATCCCAACTGATATCCAACGTCCTCCATTTTTCGACAAATAATTTATATATGGGATCGGTGTGCAACTTGTGCAACCAACCTGACAAGGATACTCGTTCGAACATGATCGGCATAAACCAACTGACAGACCCCTTTCATCGATTCAAGTCGGTTACCATACACAATCCCGAAATCGTGAGGAAGCACGGGCCCACCATTCAGGAAGCTGAACCCTTGGTATAAATTCCCGGCGAAACGGTTCGACACCTAAATCTTGTCAACGAGAAGTACGGTGAGTTCGGGTGGGTTCCGATGGACTCTTCATGCTTTGTGCTGGGTCCATATCGACTGTTGTCAGGATAGATCTATTTCGGCAGCTGGCTGAATCATATGAAGCATGGCAACGGCGTTATGTATTACCCCGGAGGTAGTCTCTATGAAGGCCAATGGCAGAACAACAAAGCAGAAGGGAAGGGGAGACTCTACCACAAAAATGGCGATCTCTACGAAGGTGCTTACAAGAATAACAAGCCTGACGGATACGGGAAGTACTATTACGATGCGACGGCGACAAAATATATTGGGCACTATTTTAATGACCAACCTGATGGCCAGGGTAGGTAATAGTGGGCAGATGGAACGATATTTTAAGGGTTGTACCGAAACGGGAGAAAGAATGGCCATGGCAAGTTTACCTATGCAGATGGAAGTACATACATAGGCAACTTTGCCAATGACTTGATGGAAGGATTCGGAGAGTTTCGTTGGAATACCGAAGTAAAGCGAAACTATAAGGGAGGTTGGAAGAACAATCTAATGCATGGGGAGGGATAATTTACTTGGGCTGACGGCCGTCGCTATGTTGGTTCATATCTCAACGACCTCAAAGACGGCTATGGGAGGTTTGAGTGGCCCGATGGTCGTTGCTATGAGGGGCAGTTCCGTGAAGGAAAAATGCATGGTCGCGGCAAGTTCAAGGATGCTTTCGGAAAGATAAGTTAAGGTGATTGGGAAGGTGGCCATTTTCTAAGGCATTGACCGATTCATACTTGTTTACATTCCGATATTACTGCAATCGCATGATGGACAGGACCGAAAGTCCACCAACAACACCTGAACGTCAAATACAAGCATCTAATGAACACTGCTTCAGCGTAATCAAAGTCTAGGGTGGTATGTGCCAGCTGCTTAGCAACGACTACCGTATTGTCTCGTTACCGTGCAAATATGTACCGTTCAAGGCGCTTCGAGTCGGCGAGACTGTTAAAATAAGCTTTCGCCTCAAACACGAAGAGATGAAGAAGGACATGACAAACTTCCAGCGACATATTCTTAATAGCATCTGATTCTCTCTGTTTTGGCTTCAGCAGCCCAGACTTATAATGTTTAGAAACATGATCGACGAGTAGGAATCGGTGAAGAAGGCCGTCGCGAAGTACCACAGTAAACTAAGCAGGTTTCCCGAACTCATCCCCGTAACTATAACGTATCGGATGCCGTTGGAGCACACTGATACTCCACCCGTGAAGCTCATGATCTCGCGAAAGATGAAACTCATGCAGCTGAAGCACATCATTCGGACCAAATTAAAACTGAAGGAGACGGAGAGTCTGTTTATGTTCATCGATGGGTACAAGCTGCAGTCGCAAGGTAGTAAGGGTGATAGCATAGATCTAACCCTCGAGGAGGTCGCTCAGAAACGCAGAAGTTGTGATGGCGAAGTTTTGAGAGTTGTCTGCCAGAATACCGAAACCTTTTGACGTAGAATCTATCCCGATCAGAAAGTCCAAGCTGCAAGCGTGATAATCATGGCATTATTATGAGAGTTGTTCTACTTATAGTGCTGCTGCTGGGTGTGGTGTTGGGCTACTCAACTTTCAGCGATGTGACAAAGATATACAGTGGTGGGGGACTCAACTACTCAGTCTATACTGGTTTCGTCGAAATCGATATTGCAGAGGATCAGAAGGCCAGATGCTCAATGTTTTACCAGTATGTTACCAAGGAAGGGGAGAGCCTAACAAACCACTCAAGCGACAGTCCAGTACTCATCTGGTTAAATGGTGGACCGGGTTCGTCATCTCAACTGGGCTCATGGGCTGAAGTAGGCCCATTCTATCTAAACCAATCGAAAGTGGAGGAAAGAGTGGAAAGGTGGAACAAGCTGGCTCACTTGATCTTCTTGGATCAACCGGTATCGAATGTCGGGCTATCCTTTTGTCGAGAGTCAAACTATATCGTAAAAGACACCCCGAAGGCTTCGGAGCATTTTATGCAGTTCGTTCGTAAGGTACTGATGAACACAACTGGCGAGCTTTCATCATTGGTTGAGAATCCCTTCTTTCTTCTTGGTGAGAGTTTTGGAGGGCATTATGCACCATACTTTGCGAATGCAATACTTGAGGGTACGAACATCAGCCTGAAAGGAGTTGTGCTTGCTGACGCATGGGTAAACCCTTCAATGCAGATGATGAACTATGATAGTGTTATGGCCTCGGCAGGCATCATTAGCTCGAATTTAAAGAGCAGGATGGTTGGCTACTAGAGCAAGGCATACCAGAACATCTTGGAAAAGAACTTTACTGAGGCAACCAAGCAGTTCGATCTGCTCACCTCAAGCTCCACCTATGGCATATCGGTTTACAATTTCATGCGGCCCATCGACTCAGCGCCTTCAGAACACTAAAAGTGGCTCAATGCTAATAAAGAGTTGTATGGTGTGCCAACCTTCGTAAATTTTACTCAAACTTGCATGCAGGTCTACAGTGCGTTTGCCTCGGATGTATCACAGTCTTACAGCCGTCAGGTATAAGCACTTCTGTTGAAGACCAAACTATTAGTGTACGTGGGCCAGTTTGACATGATTGTTAACCCAACAACTACCTTTGACTTTGTCAATGCACTGGACTGGGAAGGCATAGTTGACTGGCAGATTAGTAAAAAGCGTATTTGGAAGATCAACGGTAAGGTGGTAGGATCCATCAAACAATAGACCAACCTTACGGTGGCTATGATATATGGAGCAGGCCACATGGTTCCAACAGATCAACCTGTACCCGCCTTCGAACTGGTCAAGGATTTCTTGGCAAACGAAATCGACCCATCAGCAAAAGTTTCATACTAACTATGAATGTGAAAATTATGTTGGTGTAGTCAAACGATATAGGACTTCTTTAGGTCTCGATCGCCAAATGTGACTTTCTTGCGGCTGTCCTCTGCAGTTGCTGGAAGCGATCTATCCTTGTCATACTTAACGGCAGTTGCTGGGACAGATGGAACAACAGTAGTAGAGTTTATTTGTGGGCGAGTTGCTGAATAGGCATAGTTGGATATCCTGGGGGGTGGTGGAACCAGGTTTGTTGTCGCTGCTGGTTTGGCTGCAGAGTAACTATAACTGTTTGCTGCGGTTCGGTTGTAGGGGTTCGATACCGAAGTAATATGACCTTCTTTCCGAGGAACTTCGTAGTTGTTAGCAGTGTAGTTGAACCTCGGAGGCGTTGCTGAGACCACTGGAGCTGGGTGAAGAGGGCGGATTTTATCGTATTCAAGTTCCCTTCTTACAAGAGCTTCACGAGCTCTCTATCTTTCGTATATAAGCCCTCGTTCTTGTTCGCGGAGAGCCTCATCTCGTAGCCGAAGCCTTTCTTCTTCTGCCTCTCGAGCTATTCTGGTGGCTCGGTGTCTTTCAATATCTGCTCGGACTTCATCTTGAAGATAGGCTTCTCTCTGGAAAGCCTGCCTCTCCAAATCAATCTGTCGACGTGACGCTTCAATATCGTAGATATTTGCCCTTGCATTCCTCTCGAGTTGCAAGGCTATCCCTTCTTAATTTCTTTTGGCTGCCTCCGCTTAAAGGCGTCTGATTCTGGCTAACTAAGCTAGTCTTGCTTCCTCGTGGATGAGGATATCATCCTTTTCTGCTGACCATCGTGTCATCTTTTCAGCCTCGAGCTCAGCGCGACGGGAAATACGAGCCTGAGCATCCATATCCCTGCTGATTTGATGCCGTAGTTCACGCTCGGTTTAGATATTCTTTTCGACTTCAGCTTGCATGCGTCTCTAGTTCTTCTTGATTTATGCCTAGATTCGTTGCTTATCCACACGCTTTCTCTCGGCATCCTCATCTTCAAGTCTGCTCCGCTTCAGATACTGTTCTTCTCCATGCTCTTTTTGATGTTCCTCAAAGCTCTTGTAGTATCCGAATTCCAATGGCCAAAGATTTTCACAGAATACCTACAGGGTGATGAACCGGTAGTGCCTTCGCTTCAAGCCATGCATAACAAGCGCAAGGAGATCATCCTTTAAGGGCATGTCACATTTCTTCATAAAGTCCTTTAGCTCCCCCAGCCCAAGAAAACCTTTCTGATCTATGGCCACTTCATCGAAGGCATAGTATGGTGGGATTCCCTCAAGATCCTTCCGACATATATCGAGGATCCTCTCCCGATCAATGTATTCCTTGGCTAACGATACAAAAAGTGCTTCCACTTCAGCCGTCACTTTTGTGATATTGTTGGATACTCTCCGTGCATTCGTTTGCGGACTCAGCTCTCTTATGAAATCATCTCGGACGATGACTCCCTAGCGGCTTCCGTCGAACCTCTCGAACAGTGTATACACTTGTCGCTCGTTCACGTTAAACTTTCTCTCGAGGTATTGAGTGAGTTAGTCGATGGAGATGGTAGTCGCTCCTTGTGCAATATGATCAAACAGCGCATTGGCAGAGAATCCCTTGGCTGCGTTTAATTCGCTCTTGAGGAGATCGACAGCGAGTTCTCCCTCAGCAATCTCATCGAAGAAGGCTGCCAGCTTCAGTTGGTTTTGCTTGTTCATTAATAAAATTTATCGGTTGCTCCCGAGAAAGTTATATTTTAGCTCAAAGGATGGACGAAAAATAGTGATGAACTCATAGATTGTCAGCTGGATTCGATGCGGTTGGCAAGTGTGAGTAATCGCTTGTAAGGAGCTTCGCTCTTTTCATAACGATGTTGTGTGAGGGAATCAAGGATATCCCTCCGAATGGTCAAGTTTGTTGATCGATTGCTAATCCGGTCGTCGCAGACATCCTCATCGGATGAGTGCTAGTCGGCTGTGCTGGTCTCTTCCTCAGGAGCGAATACTGGACGGGCATCCAAAAGATTGTTCCAATCGATTCCATCAAAGAAGTTATGGTCTTTGATGTCGTCGATGTTGGTTCCCAATCGCCTATTGGGGTCGAGCTTTAGCAACCCTTCAATTAGATCCTTTGCTTCATATGAAAGACAGCCTTCCTTGCCAAACTTCATGTCATTTGGCCAGAGTTTAAGCTTCAGAACTGCTTGGGTAATTTCCTCAAGATCCTCAGTGATGTTCCCCTTAAAAGGTAGGTCACCTGTCAGTGCGAGGTAGACCAGTACACCGAAACTCCACCAATCAGACATTTTTGTGACCTTCTCTCCCATTAGCACTTCAGGAGACATATAGTACGGTGACCCTCCCCTTTTGCCTACAGTCTCTTTGTTCTGCCTAAGCTGCTTCTTCTTGATCTCCTGGAGAACGAATTTACTGAGTGACTTTTCCTCTTCTTCTTTTTGACGCTTTTTAATGAGACCAGCTTCTGAGAGCCCATAGTCTGTTAGTTTGAGGTGGCCTTTGGCATCGATAACAATGTTTTCGGGTTTAATGTCTCGATGAACAATCCCGTGTTGGTGTAGATGGTCAATGGCCATGACAATTTCAGCAAGGTATTGTTTGGCTTCATATTCCAACAGCCTATCGACGACGAGCTGAGAGAAGTTGCCATTGGGCATGTACTCCATCACGAAGTAATGGTAGCCACCTTCGGAGAAGGAGAAAGCAGCTTTGACGAGGTAAGGACTGTTGATGACTTCGAAGATATCTACTTCACTGTAGTTCTTGGCATTCTCAAGGGTGACTCGTTTCATAGCGTACTTCATTCCAGTCTTCTTCTTTCGGACGAGGTACACTTGCCCATACTTTCCCTTTCCAATCAATCCAATAACTTTGAAGTCCTTGAACCTCACCTCATTGGAGTTTGAGTTGAAGGTGGGAGTGGATGCATCCTCGCCGGAGAAGTAACCCTCCTCTGGCATGTTGTACCAGCGTTTGTTTTGTTTTGCGCTGTTGCTGTTGACAGTTTCCATATCCAAGCTATCGAGAGGCTGTGGGGCCAGACTGGATTCCTTTTCAGCTTTCCGCATCCTTTGCATCACATCCATTCGCACCATGAGCATATCAAACACGACTTCCAGCTCCCTATTGTTCACATTGAGCTCTTTGTAGCGAGGGAGGATAACACTGTTTATTTGTTTGAGTTCATTTCGGAGATTGTTCCCCTCCCGGTGCTTCAGGATCTTTCCGATGACATCGATGAGGTAAGAAACTGTATTTTGGTAGGTAATCAGCTCTACTGAACCGCAGTTCTTCAATTATTTCTTTTGAGGAATTTTCTTGTGGATGCTGTCTTCAGATTACGATTCACTTTGCCCAGAATCGCTTTCGTCATCCTTAAAGGCTCGAGCGAGGTCGTGGGAAAGGCTTTTAGTTGGATCGTACACCTGCTTTCGCTCCTTCTTCTTATCATTTTCCAGTTTCTTGGCCTCAGTTGCCATTGAGCGGAGATCACTGTGCTTTCCGTTGAGCTCCCAGTCGATTTTCTCGATAATCCTTTTGCACTCGAAATATTCTCTGCAGGCCTTCATGTGTTTATACATGCAGTTGGCTGGAATCTTAGCTTCACAACTGTGGCATCTCTCCACCAGTAACCTTCTTCGGTCCTCAACATAGAGTCTGATTAGCGCAGCCATCTGTTTGTTCTTCATGCGCCGAACAACCTGTCTGGCAAGCAGTTGAGTTGATGTTTCTTCAATGTCCTCCTCAGGGAGGTTACACAGCTCCTCGAGGAGCCTCGTATTCCTTGCCAATCGAGCAAGTTGAATCCCAACAGCTGTTAGTCGCCCCTTAAAAAACCGGAGAATCTTCTTTTGGCCCTTTAGCACCACGATAGACTACTTCAGAAGTTTTCCAAAGGTTTTGTGAGCTTCCTAGAACTTTTGGAAGGAGAGTGGCGGCATTTTTAGCACTTGCACGAATCCACCAAGCATCTTCGAAATAACTGAATCCATCTATTGGGAGTATTGTCCTTTTTGGCCAGTCAAGCAAACGAATGGGCCTTGGAGAAGCTCTCTAAGAAACATCCGAATCATTTCCAGCAGTCCGAAGTAGAGGTCGGCGAGTTCCAAGAACGGGAGTAGCTGCAAACCATTCTATGGGGTTCTACTCAGTCGGGTACTTTGCTGCAAAAGTTTTGAGTATTCGCTGAGGCTAATCAGCTCCGGCTGCAGATCCTCTTTGAATGGGTCTCTCCGAATGAAGAAGGTGTTGCCATGAGAGCGATTGCATGTTAAGTGCTCTTCCTGGGCTGCAATTGCCAGCAACTCGTGGATCTACTGCTTCAGCTGGCGGTTGCGAGCGCACAGCCGCCAGCAAGCGAACGAATTCCACGTCAGTATGTTTGTGCGAGAGGTCATCTGCGCGTGTAGCGTATATGGTGTATTAAATATATGGTTATATCAACCCAAAGGCAATCATTACGGTTGAGATGTCCAAGCAGCGGATCAAAGTTTGATTAGTGAGCAAGATCTTCTCAAAAGCAAGTCCGATCGAGGGCAACGGACTGTTTGGAGAGAAAAAGCACCCTGTCGATGCACCTTTAATTATGATTAACCTCGACCAAACCAATCGGGTCAGCTCGGATGAAGCTGAGCGTTCGCAACCGAGCAGAAAACTTGGAGTATGTTATTACGTAAAAGGGCCTGAAGGAATATTTCGTAATTTGTTGGAGAACTTTGAATCGATGAAATTCTTAATTAATAGCGACGGGTTCGAACAATGCATTAAAGCAACGAAGACAGTCTCTTCGAGAATGTTTGCGGAATGAGTGTCTCCGAAATGCGCTATTACGAGGTGCAAACAAGACTAGACGCTAGGAACGTGCGGAAGATAATTGACCTTGGATGCTCGGAAGGACTGTTCCTACAACGACTCTCCAGAAGTGAAACCTACACGCGACTGGTAGGGGTTGATATCGACAATGAGTTGCTTGAGGCGACAACTAGGTGGAATGTTATGCCGGAAGCTCTCCAAAATGACATTAAGTATCGAAGGACCTAGCCACTTCTTCTGGAGCTATACCAAGGAGATATTCTTCAACCGTCGGAGGAGGTCAAATCAGTCATCAACGAAGCTGATTCCAGCAATTTTCAAACAGCTATCACCCTTATTTAGGTCATTGAGCATTTGCAACTAGAGCAAGTCCCACAGCTGTCCGAGATTGTGTTTCAGTACTATCAGCCGCCGCTCGTGGTGATCACGACACCAAACACCGATTTCAACTTCTACTTCGGTCGGGAAGGGTCCATAAGGCTTCGCCACTGGGACCATAAATTCGAGTGGAACCGCCAGCAATTCGAACAGTACTGTAAGAAGGTTTGTGAGCAGTACGGCTACGAGTACTAGACCTTCGGAGTCGGGTATCCGAAGAGCGGAGAGAGGTAAAGGGGCGCCTGCACGCAGGGAGCGATCTTCACTCGCAAGGAGAAAATGAAGGTGGAGTAGTTCAGGCCCCTACTCCTTCCACCGGCGTCGATCCGGAAGGTAGTTAGTTTGAAGTACCCCTTTTGGCGGTAATCTCTCCAAAAGGACATTACACTGGCCGTATACAATGCGGTCCGGTCGCAGTCCTTCCACCGAGGACTCTACGTTGAGGAGGACAACTTTAATGGGTATCCGCTCGACGAACTGCTCAGCGAAAAGGAGCGGGATCTGATCTCTCGCTACAATGTCTCGACCCAGACTGCCTTGAGTTGGATTAGCCAGTCGAAGGAACTGCTCGTGATGCCTGAAAACCGTGTTAGGTACAACCAGGTGTTCTTCGAGCAGCTGCTCGAGGAGGAGCAGCGACAGAAGCAACTTGAAGAGGAGTATGAGGCAGAGCCTTAGTGACAGCCAGTGCATGATCCAACAACTGAGGAAACTTGAGCACGAGTCTACAAACAGTATACACTCTGTCAGATCATCTTCCGATTGCGTAGCATGCGCTTGATCACCATGTAGTGCAGGAAGCTGACGATGAGGATGACTGCGATGGACAGGAAGCCGAACCCCACAGTTTTGAACGAGGCGAGCTTCTGCACCTCCATCATGTGTCCCGATATGTGGCGCTGCCTATGCGTGAAGTTCTTCACGGCGAGGTGCTTTTAGAGGACTTGGTCGACTACGGCTTTCAGGATTGTCGTGTCGTTCGCCTTGGCGAGGGTCTGCAAATCGGCGAGCTGCACTAACAAGCGCTTTACCTCCAGTCCTTGGTAGAATTTGACAGTAAAGACTGCAGGAGTTTCGCGGTTCTCCACGCAAAATGTGTACTCCTCCTCCATGCCAGAATAACTGTCGATTTTCTTCGTACTGTTGGCGTCGTTGCGGTTGGCCAGGACCGTACCGTTCGGCAACAGCATGCGCAGCGACCACTTTGACACATCGCTCTGAACACGTAGATGGAACGGAGTCGACTCGCCTAACTATCGCCTTCGCGGGTACCGATGTACTAGGAGAAGCAGGACAGCTCGTCGTTTTTGACCGCCATCTTGAATTCAATGCAGCTGCCCACGACGAGCAGCAGAAGCGTTGTTGCAATCGCCTTTGCCATCGCCTTCAAATAATAAGCTATTGGGAGCCAAAGGGAGTCAATTATGAGAGATATCGGGGAACGAGCAACGTTGGATGTCATGACAATGTTGCGAAACTCATCAGCCAATCTCACGACACATCGAAACCCAGTTAAATCAGTATGACGTCTGATCGTTTCTCCTCAAATATTTACTATAATAACGCCGGGCATCGAGCGAACCCGAAAACGAGGCTCCTACTAGAGGCAAGGGCGAACGGGCCCTCAGAGATACATCGCTTGAGAAATACACAATACAATAAATCATTTCTCCTCATGAGACTTGACCTTATCGTTCTGCTTTTTGCCTGCCTTGATTAACGAGTGTTGAAGTAAAGCCATGTAATGAATTTCCACTTCGGCTTCTTTCTCACAAGCACTCTTGTAGCGCTCTCTCATATCATTGTTTTCCTGTATGATCTCCTGTGCTCTTTTTTAATAGAGTTCGCTTTGCTCGTATTCCTGGCTTGTCTGAAATCGAAGATTTTGCTGCTTTGACTTCAGTTACTCGGCCTCGTCGTAGTTCTTGAGAATCTGCATGACCTTGGCTTCAATCTCTTTTTCTTTATCGTCGATGAAAGTATCTGAGAGCTTCTCAATGCTATTCACCTTGGGTGAGAATTCTTCGAATTGAGGCTTGTGTGCTGTGTCGTTTGCCAACACAATTGAGCCTTTGATCGTTGTTTCCTCACCAACTTCAGCCGGAGACGTAATGCTCACCTCAGTGGACTGCGCCTTACACTCTTGGGTCGAAATCGGGACCTGATCACTCATTCAACTTCTAATAATTATGAGTCGGCTGCAGACTAGCCGCATTTCTCTGGCGCCACGCGCGGAATATCAACCTAAATTTCTATTTCGAGAATCTTTGTCATTGGGACCACAAGACCGTGGCTTGGTATCCGGCTACACATGATCCACCTACTCATGAGCTGAGACCTAATTTTTCGCTGATTTCGAATTTCATGGTCGATATTCTCTTCTCAATTTCGAATAGAGCGTTCAAGCCTTCCTCCTACTCCTTTACTGCTGCCTCGAGCATCTTCTTCTTGTTTTCTCTGTGCGCTCTGGCCTTCATCAAGTTATTTTCCTCTTGCTCCACACTATCTTTTAGTGTAGTAACCAATTCTTTGCTCTGGAAGATCAATGAATTGATTCTACTGTCCAGTTCATGTAGGTCTTTCTCTGCGGTGCGCTTTGCCCTGGATTACCCTATGAATTTGTATAAGAGAGTCTCCAAGATCTACCTTCTCTTCGACGAATCCATTTCTACGAGTTATTCGTGGGCAGCATCTAGCTCCTTGTTCTTGAAGACCTATTGTTCTGCGTTGAGGCTCATTTTTGGTAGTGTGGGCGGTCAAGTTAATTATTATAAGGCATGGTATTGTGGGATGTCAATTTAAAGGGGGTGCAAACTTCGCGATTATCATTCTGAAGCACAAAGTATCAAACAGTATATTAGCAGCGTCCACTCACATGCGACGAACCGCGAAGCAGATTAATAAAAATAATATGAAGCAGGTCAGGGTGCAGACCCCAAAGAAGAACAACCTCAGGCTACTTGGGCAAAGTCGAAGTCCAAGCTCGTCTCCGATGCTCAAGTCACTTTCCGTGTAGCGTAATCTGAAAAAGCTTGAGAAAAGGCTCTCCTCGGCATAGCATAATCGCTCCAGGCATGTGCAGTCGGTTGGAGTGGAGGATCAGATCAACCGGCTTGAGGCAGAGTGGGAGGAGATCAAGCAACACCGCAAAGAGCAGCAGGAGAGGCATAGTGCACACAAACTCCAGCACAAGTTCAGCCAGAAATACAACAGTACGCCATTCACGAATCGGTTTGACAGTACGGATATCAAGTACGCGCGGATCGACCTTGCAGGCCAGAACGAGTGTCGTCTTCCAAGTTCTGCACACATCACCTCGCAACAATCGCAACAACTCAATAGTCCGTAGCGTGCTCCACTGAACCATCATTACTTAAGTGTCAACGACGAGGTAAAACCAAGTCGTAAGCACGTCAAAATCAATGGATTTAAGATGATTCCGATCAAACATCCTTCCAAAGCCTCCACGGCAAGCATACTGAATACTCTGCCGTTCTTCTCTGCAAGTGCCTCAAACGCAGTCACTCCAACCAACAATAACGAGCAGGAGAGCAGGCCTAGTTACAAAAAAGCGAGTGTAGCAGCTGGAGGTACTGCTTCCATCCACCTCAGTACTACCAAAAAGATTCCCATTCGGCTTGGAAATCGGCTTGTGAGAGTTACCAGCCCTCCTCATCGCTTCGAGATTAAGCTTTGAGCTACTTCTTACTTGATGTTGTCCAATAAATATATTAATGAACACCTACTCGAAATACAAGAACCTGCGGATACTTAAGGTCTTCGAGATTGAGAGTGATTACAGGAAACATAAGGACAGGCTCATGCGTATCCAGACAGGCATGCCATCTTCGGTGAACCGTGACAAAGAGCAACATACCAACCATATCAATACCTTCAAGAAGCATAAACTACTTTCGGAGGTTAACAAGGCCAAAGACAGGGATACCAAGATCGAGCGAGAAAACATCCTTATTCACGAGAGCCTCAGGAAAGTCTATCTCAGGAAAAACTCAGTGCGTTCCCTGTCGAGAGATGGACTGAACAGTTCCAAATCTGAAAGATCACTTATGAGAGAGCGCAACAAAAGCATTGAATAGGAAAATCTACGTATGCATCGGAAGCTGATATCGACGAGAAGCCATATCAGCAGAGATAAGCAGATTGCTGGTTACAGCCATAACCAGCCCATCCGAGACCGGCTGACAGCATATACGCCGAAGAAGAAATAGGAAATCAGAAGAGTTCTTCAGAAGAAGTTTAACCTCAACCCTACAGTATTCTTTCCTCGGATGCGCTCCACGATGGAAACTCCTTCTGAGTCGAGAAAGGAAAGTCGCAGCTACTTGGTATGATTGACCGCCTCTGCAGCTAATATCTGATTCACTGCGACTTCCAAATCAAAATTATAACTGCTTATGTCAATGTGGAGTGGAAGCCATTACCAGGGCGAGACCAAAGAAGGCTGGTACCATGGTAAGGGACGCTATGCATACGCAAATGGAGTGGTGTACGAAGGCGATTTCGTTAAAGGTGAGTTCCACGGGGACGGCACACTCATCTATCCAAACGTACCATAATAATTCATTCAGGGAGGGAGATATAAAGCGAAGTGGGAAAACGGCAAGATGCTTAGTGGTGAGTACTTCTTTAGCGATAACCTCCAATATGACTTCAAGGATTGGAAGCACTGCATTGGCGACGATCGACGATTTTACCAGTAAACACAACACGGAATAAAGCCTGCAGGCGCGACTCAGTCTACGAAAGAAGATGTCCCTCATACAATTCCACAGGGCACATACGGTAACTATCAATTCTATCCCAGATGTCGGAGAGGGTTATTACTAGCCAGTGAAGAGCATAATCTACGAATTCAATGGAAAGATTCTGCGTACTCCAAGTGAGGAGGAGGTTGAAAACATCATCGCAAAGTGCAGATACCATCCGCGCCAGCTGGATATCACCGGTGAGGATGACAAGATGATAAAAAAAGTAATCGAGCGCAACCAACAGTCCTCCTCGTGACTTCTATTCATCGGTCTGGCAGGATACATCACTGTAATATGCGCACAGAATCAGTCTTCTATAGGGTTCAGTCCTGAAATTCCTTCTTCTACTTCGTGTTGAGCATGTTAAAGAGGCTGCAAGTGGATCCTTCGAGATGGCTTATTGTTCCGAACCGGTGCTCTTCTCGGCATGTTGGACAGTGCTCCAGCTGTAGCTCCGAAGATATCGGTCAGCTTCAGATTGCCATCTATAGCATCGACCAGCACGCTCTTCTCGTATGGGGAGAGTTCATGCGTCGAAGCGAACTCATCAATTTTTTGGATGAAGAGATCGGATTGGATGATCTGGAGATTTTTAAGGGGTCGAACGACGTTCTTGACGTGCATATCCACGATTGGCCGGTCCCTTGGCATGAAGTTGTTACGCAGTTTGCCGCGAGTGTAGTTCAAAACCTTCAGATAATTGACCAAGTCAAGTTCTTCATGAACGTTTTTCATCAGTTGATCAGCCTCTTTGAAGCGTGCAGAATCGAGACAGGCACACCGCTTGTAGAAGAATGAAAATGTTGAGAATTTGAAGATTTCCCATTCACTGAACGATTGAGTTTTAAAAGTACTGATAGTCTTGCCTTCCTCGCTGATAGGCTCGACCCCTGCTTCTTTGACCAGCAAATGGCTTCCAATTGAAAGGTACATCTTGTATTTATTGTGTCGTCGCGCCCAGAATCTGAAGATGAGAATGATGAAGAAGGAAAAGCCGCCGAGCATGCCCAGAATTTGATCTCCTTTCAGATGAGTGTGAACATAACGAGAACGGTTCCCTGTAAGTGAAAAAGTGAGGTTCTTGAAGAAGGTGTTTGCATCGGTATAAAAGTAGTTGCTCTCCACATTCTGAAGGTAACGATAGTCAACGGTGCTGGAGACATCGGGTGGCTGCAGCAAGTATCTGTCTTCAATCAAATCCAACAGGTCGATACTGACATTTTCGACTGTGTTGCGGGTTATGGATGCCTTACCAAACAGCAGTTTCTGGAAGTCATATCGGAATGGTGCTCCTTCGAGGATAGGGTCGGAGAGGTACAGTCTTGAACTATAGTTGTTGAAGAAGCTGTAGGCAGTATTACGCCAATTCGTTGATTAAGACGTTGTGCAACCTTTGCATGGCAACATCGCCACTGATATGTAAAACCACCGTTGTTGATCAGTGTCCGCATCTCCGTAAAGTTGCAGGGTTACGTTATCTGGGAAGCAGTAGCCCAATTCAATGGAAGGGTGAACACCGAAATCTTCATGGAGGAATTTCTGACCGTCGTTCAGATAGTTTGATGGGCATCGCTTGAAGGTAAATGTTCGTTCGCTGTATACTGGTGTAGAACGGTTGGTCCGGTTGATCTGCGCTTGAACACCAATAATTCTGAAATTTGGGTTGTTTCCTTCGAACATACTGGATACGTCCTGGATGTTGGGTAGTCTTCCGCTGACGAAGGTCACTGCCATTCTGATATTGTCACTTGTAGTCAGGTTCTGTGATATGGGTTAATTGAAGTTGTTGGTCTGCTGTGAGGTGATTGTAGTAGTTGCAGCAACCCGACCCGAAGGGGCATTGGGGTTGGGAAGATTATTTTGGGATCCGAACCGAACGTAGGACATTGTAGCCAGGTAGTTATTTTTGCTGGTGTAAATTTGCGCAAAGTAGAAAATGGACCCAATGATAAGTGCGGTGCAGAGAATAGTGAGAATGCCACCGCAGCAACTACCATAGCGAGCTGTCCCCTCTATAGTCATTTCGCCCTCAACACCGAACAGATCTGCCAGCCGGCTAATTGGGTTCTGAGGAGCAAAGAGGTTCCTAAGCAGATTCTTTATTCCACCACTATTATGAATACTTCTTTTCAGAGGAGATTTCTGTGTTTTATAGAACTCTTCCCTTCGAAGACTCGACTGGTTAGTACCAACATCTCCATCCTCGAGATTGAAGGTATCGGGTATTGGTTCATCTTCCTCATGTAGTTCGACCAACCTTGATCCCCCGTTTTCTCGATCTCGGACCTCATCCATTTCTATTAAGCCTGAAACATTCCCGTTGAACTTTTCGGTATTCTAATCCTGGTTTATTCCGATAATCGAAGAGTGCTGCTGAGAGAGATCATTTGAACTCATAGGTGGTAACTGGTGTCTAGTTAGGTTCCCTCTACTTGACCCGTTTTGTTTGACTCCAAGAGCCTCCTCTTCCTGAAAATTATTGGCCACGCGTTGTCCTTCAGCTCTTTGTTATTCCAGATCTTGGTTTGACTTTATGGACTCCTTGATGTAGACTTCACTCAAGCCCTGCTTATTAGGAGTTAGTTGCATTTCCCGCAGTAATCTCAGAGAAGTGCGCTGTCTCTCGATAATATTTTAGATAGACAAGGCATCCTCAGACTCTGCATTGAGCATTTTGACCAGCCCCAACCGCCCATCCTTTTTCAACAAGCTCTTAAATGGGAGCAGGTAGAAGAGCAGTTCATCACAATAGCTGAGCCTGACAGCATCTTTGTTTCTGTAGACCATGTTGATAATTCCAATACGTTGCAGAAACTCACGGTAAGGTCTTGCCAATATTCCAACCAAGAAGTACATGAAAAGTAGAACACCGCCAATCATTCCGAACATCTCATCAGCTTTAGTCGCGACCAGAGTTACTTTAGTCTGCAGTCCCGAAGGTCGAATGGCTAACTCATAGCTCACGGGCTCATTATCTGGAGCAAGCACCGTGGCTACAGGGGCGAAGAACTCCTCTACGTTGATGGCTGACTTCATTTCAAATCCACTGTCCCTGCTGATGCTGGTATCGTTGTACATCGTAACCCAGTCCACTTCCATCTGTTCATAGACTGATGAGTTTAATGTCGGATTGCGTTGCCTGAAGAGAGTTGCTCGACCGAAGGTATATGAAATGTCGTCGATTTGTGGGTTGTAAAAGCCTTTGCTGATAACAGCAAACATTGAGCCTGCTATAATGCTCAAAGTGTTCGTTCGATCGCTGGGGAGGTTGGCTGCGCAGTATACTGTACTGGGGTTTTGGCACTATTGTTTAATTCGAATCGAGAAGTATGCTTCGTCTGGTGTTTCTGAGTTACCGTGCAAAACCAGTCGCTGGCCGAGTGGTAGCGCATAGCAGTTACCATAGCTTCCCGTTAAAAACTTACCGTCATCATTAAAGTACTTCAGAGGGTCGCCCATCTGGTTCAATTTAACAACACTTTGGGTTTTGTTACTTCCATGCCGCTAGTGCAGGACCATTTCCATAGTCGCGTAGGAGTTGAATTGGTTCGCCATATTCTTGATAGCGCCTGTTGAATCGAGAAAGCATATTGCCATCCCAAACCCTTTCCTGCCCACAGTAACGTTGAATTTGATGTCGTGTAAAGGCAGTGATTTGTGTTCCAGGCTGATTTGAGTCTTCGTTGTAGCGAAGTATCCGAAGGCGGTGAAGAGCAGCAACACAGCAAGCACGAATGCGACAATGCAAAGGCAACCGACGAAAGGTGACTTTTCCTTTCCCAACAATCCGTTTGCGCGGAACCGTGGCTGCACCTTAAAAGAATCGATGAAGCTCAAGAAACTGTAGAGCTGGTCCTTGCAAGATCGAGTTGGTGGGCTTAGGAGGCGGTTGCATTCGGCTGGAAGTGATTCCATTCGCTCCGAAAACACCAATTGGTAGGCATCGGTGTTGGTGAGTTGCTTATTTTTTCTGGCTTCTTTGGATTCGGGGTGTTCTTGCAAATCTCTTTTGATGATGTCTTCGTAGTCGTTGAAGACCTTTTAGTTCCAACCCATTAAGTCCATTTGACGTTGTTGCTCATCACTCAGCAGGGTCGCTGAATCAGGTGCCTCGATGGGCCTTCTGGATGTCAGTAACTCCCTCTCGCTCCGCCAGTTTTTCAGCTCAACACTTGACAAAAGCCGTTGTAGAATTTTAGCACGCTTGAGCAGAGCCACGATATCAGTATCCAAGCTGACAACTCGCTGGTACATGTGTCGATAGTGTTGCAAACTTCCGACAAAAGATCCTACATCCCCTTCCTTTTGTGCGTCGTAGGAGGTGAGTGAGTTATATATGGCAAATGGTGCCCTACTCCAAAAAGGTAAAACAGCTTGTTGCGGTTGCCCATGAACTTGTGCGAGATAAAGCCGATCAACAAGTCTTTGGCGAAAGATATGTCGGTTGATGGGGTAGCCTACACAGCTGAATATGACAAACAGTATGAACACCCCTCCACCGATGGTACCGATTAGAGAGTCCAACTTGTTGTAGTAGCGGTAGTAGTGGTTGGAAAGCTGTTGGCTGGCGATCAAGACACCTATTCCGTAGTACTTGATGTAGAGGATATTGTACTGACTCACCAAACGACGTTCTTCGTACCCTTCAAGTATTATGGTGCGGTTTTGCCTATTGGGAAGCACCGAATCGTCGATGTGGTAGTAGTCGGTGGTGAGATAGGCCGCCACGTAGTTCTCTGCAGTCGTTAGTTCGAGGAAGCTAAAACTTGCAGCTTTGTTGAGTCGCCACCTCACCGTGTTCGAAGAGTCGAGGTAGCGAGTTGTGAAGTAGAACACATAGGTGTGAGTTTGCCAGAACGCAATGAAGGAAGAATCTGCTGAACTCATGAAGGAATTGGTACAAGCAACACCAAGTTTGCAGTCCAGCAAAAAGCTGAACTGCAGATACTTGATAATTCCGTAAATGTCCAGCTTTAAACCGTCAACAGGCTTCCAACAATACTTCAGGTTGACTCCCGAATCGAAGTTTGAAAGATAGTTTGCTGGGCATGGTTCTGTTGGTAGGTACTGCATTTCAGTCTGCGCCTGGTCTGTCTTGTCCACCTGAATGAGACTCAACTTCATAAAGGAGTTCATTTCCGGAGAGATATCGACTTCTTCCGTGGTGTTCTTTCGGCGCACTGAAATGGCCATGAATATGTCCCTGCCTACCACTGGATTAGACTCTTTGAGGGCTTCGGCGCTCTCAGAATTCTTCACGGTCTGCTCGATATACTTTCCCTTGACGTAGCTGTTGGCGGCTGGTACAAATATCAGCAGGCATGCCAGCAACAACCCGGCAGATAGGAATACCCCACAGCATGTCGTAAACCTACCGAACCGGTTGCTACGAAGCTTCGGCTGCTACGTGTAGACATCGAAGAAGCCGAAGGTCTTAGAGAAACAGTTCCAAGCAGTGCTCATCAGCTAACTTTATTAATGCTTTACGACATAAGATCGGGGTTTTAGAATCTAGGACCAACAAAGCCATCATTTCCGTCGGGAGCTGAATGGGAGAATATGCCTTCAAGGCTTACATATAGCTTCAACTATCATACGGCGAAAGTGCGCACAGAATCCGATGGAATTCTGCAAAAAAACGGTCAGTTAAAGCATTCGTTACAAGGAGACCAACGCTGAGAATAAACGAACCTGCAAAAACTATCGTTTAACAGTCTGGAAGGCTCCCACTCAACATTCAACCTCTTTTCAATGCCATAATAAACTCGCTCGGAATTTCACGCTATTATAAATCCTCTGTCAATATTCTTAATCGATTCAACACTACCGACCAAACAGTTGTTGCTTGTAACGCGGCAGAAAGAAGAATTATTATTGGCATGAATGGCTATTCTCCCCATTATCCCAAGGTAACGGGTCGCTAAGAGGCTCCATTTTCGGTGTTTTATGGAGTGGGGATAGGGCTGCCGGACTATCCTGCTCTCGCTCAGCTTGATAGAATTACTGGATAGCTCGATGCAGCGCTTCAACGTTCCGCTGCTGAGCTGCTGAGATTGGGCTAACAATAGCGAACGACAAACACTGTAGAGATGAAAATCCAAGATCGGATAGCACAGCTGAACCATCAAATGCGAGAGTTAGAGGATATTGAACGGCTCAAGGATCAGATCAACAGCACAAAAGCATAGATCGTAAAGCTTCGAGACTCTCTGTCGAAATAACCCTCAGCTTAGCGTCCGCCAGTGCTTTATGCCTCTGTCTACAAACTGCACAACATTACGGTAAAGTTAGTTGAGGAGCTCTCACGATAGCAAGCTCGCCAGTCGTAGCTCCAGTTCATAAACCGTAAATAAACTGAGGATGTAGTTCAAATGAACTACCGAGACCACTAGCTAAAGTCTTTAGGGGAGACACTCAACAGGCAGCTCGAGCAGCTGACCGTCAACGAATATATCAACGTCGAGTAGTCAGTTCGGCGAGCCAAATACGAAGAATTAATGCATGTCAAAAACTCCTTAGTGAAGTCCTTAGCTGACAGTGAAGGTTAGTACAGAAGAGCTTACTCGTCTCGGATGGATAGTCTGCTCCCGTTATTGGATGAAGCCAAGCATACTGATATGTACCTTCAAGAAATCAGCAGAACCATTGTAAAGCAACAATTGGAATTGAAGGAACTTCAGGAATAGGAGGACAATGATTTGGAGGATTTCCCGACCAACAGAGTATCTCTGAAGATCAGCAGAAGTGGAACAAAGAGGCCTGAACAGCAACCTCAGCGCGTGAGAACTGAACTGGACGATTTGAAAGAGATGTACGATAAAAAGCAGTCGGAAAGGACAGTCAAGAAACTCATTGAGTTGGGTGAACGTAACATTAGAATGTCTGCAATGCGCATCGAAGAATCAAAGGGGCGTTACGAAACCATATAATAGACCTCAAGACAGTTGCCCAAACAAACATAGCTTCTCAGAGGACCCAGGAAAGATCTTCTTCGGGTGTATTCCAAACCAAATCAGCAATCAGGTCCACGAAAATAGCAAGCAGGGTTCTCCTTACCGGCTTTGGTCTCAGATAAAAAAGTACAGAGCAGTTCGACTGCCGATCAAAGCTCTCCATAACAGCAGCCTCGCAAGAGAACGAGAAGAGAGCTTCTCTAACGGAAAGGTGAGCTTATGCAGCTTCTCAATCTCAAGACAGAACCAGAAACGAGCTACAGTCCAAAGCATAGACTGCATTCTGAGTCATTCGTAGACAGGTTATCCAATCGACATCGGGTTCCAAATCGTGATTCCAGAGAGGTTCTCAGCCCTGTGCTTCGACCACCATTCAGACTTTTTATCCACTCCCCTTGACTGTTGACTGTCTTCACTTGAGTTTATAAACACTATGGAAATATAAGAGGAAGGCAAGGAACAACAGAAGGAGCCAGCTATTGTTGTGGAAGACCCTACGAATACACGCATCGGACGTACGTCAGCCAACTCGAGAGCAACAGGCGGGTCCAATGTGAGTATGAACGGCATCCTCGTCAATCCGAATCATCTTCTGCGTAGAGCTGATGAAAAGTAATTCAAAATCTATCCCAGATTCAGTCTGTAGTCCAACATGTCAGCGAAGGTCGACCGTCGGCCAAGCGATTTATACGAATCATTGGTGCCAGAGTAGTACATGGGAACGACTGCACAATTTGCTCGAATCAGCATATAAGAGGCATAAAAGCCAAATAGTACTGGTCGAAACACTGGATCATTTGGCTGGTTCAATGTTGAAGAGAGCCCGATAAAGTCACATTTGGAAAACGAACCCAAGCCTGAAGTACCGGTACCGCGAAATTCGGAATCAATGTTCAAGCAAAATTCCTTCACCATCGAAGAGAAGCAAAAGGAGAAGACAACAGCCGAGCCTGAGTTACAAGCCAACGTTACATGCAAGTGCTTAAGATCGAAATGCTTGCAGCTCTACTGTGAGTGCTTCTCGAGGTCTTTGATGTGCTCTGCGGAGTGCAGCTGCTACCAATGCCGCAACAACGATATGTTTCGGGACAAATTGGACAAAGCAAGAGACACGATACTAACAAAAGACCCATAGGCCTTTTCAAGTAAGCTCCAGCTCGTGGGTAACATTGAAGTGGAAACAAAACTAGTCTTTAAGCGGGGCTGCAACTGCAAACGTACTATGTGCACGAAACGATATTGCGAGTGCGTATTGTCCAACGTCAAATGCAGTTACCTGTGCCGGTGTGAAAACTGTATGAATGACGGTCCCTCCGGCAAGCCACTATGATGCGTGTCTACTTCTCTTAATTAGGAGGGAACTATCAGAATTACGCAATGGTTGCGCTCTCGTCTCTGATCCGATTTCGACCGAAATCAATATATTGAAAGCGAATGTCGAGATTTACCACTTCGAACTCCACTTACGGAAGTTGCTACACTCGTTCAGGCAACACTCAGCTCAGGTCACCTTCAACTGCTATGCAAATCTAACGACCTTTGAGGGATACCACGACTGTAGCAGGTAACCGTCGTGCAGATCGTACAGACGTTAGTCCACCTCCCCGCCGAAGCATTGCCAATTAAACAGCAGAAAGCGATAAACGACCAAAAGGGCTCCGCAACCTCCGGAATACATGCTACATCAACTCTGTTCTGCAGCTTCTTTTTGAAATTCTTTAGCTACCAACGGGTGATCAGAGCAAGCCAGTGAGTGATACCTTCATGGAGCTCAAAGAAAGTCACGCCGAAGGCGATATTATCCACCTGAAACAATTACTGGAGAAGCATTTGCCATTTGTCTGTGGGCATCATCAGCAGGATGCTCAGTAGTTCCTAACGGGTATGCTGGAAGTTATCAACCAGGAGAATCGGGAGGGAACAGGCAATCAGAAGAAACCTATACAGCTCATGGAGGTTAGTCCCGAACTAACTGTGAAGCAAAACTGGGGACGGTTTTTTAAGCAAATGGAAAGGGTTGACAGTAGCCCCATTCTTGGTCAATTCTCTGGTGAAAATTACCTGGAGCTGAAATGCAAACTCAGCCATAATAAGTACAGGTTCGAGCGTTTTGTAACGCTCACTCTGGCCTTACCGGAGAAAGGAGGACCGTTCTTACTTACTGATCTGCTGCAGCACTACTTCACAGAAGAACTCATCGATGGAGTGTAATGCTAAAAGTGTAAACGGAAGGGGCCAGCGCATCGTAGCGTTCGACTCTACAATGAGCCGAAGATACTGGTCCTGCATCTGAATCGATTTCAACAGGGCTACTACTCCAACATCAAGAACAAGGGTTCGATTAAGTTCGACCGAACACTCACACTACCGAAGAACGTGATGCACACAGACAAACAGAAGGACCCCATCCGTTACGACCTTATTGGCACCATTAACCACGTGGGATCCATCAACGCAGGACACTATTACGCAGTGAAGAAAGATATTATCGAGGGCGAAGAACGGTGGCTCATGTGCAACGATGATGTTATCAGAGACACAGGAATTAACGAGCATGGCAATCTGTCGGAATACGCGTACATACTAATCTACAGAAGGGGGTGATACTTCATATGCATCATGATTTGCGCAGTTGTTGCAGTACTGCTCGTAGCCCAAGCCAGTGCATTTTCACGGTACTATGGCAGATGTGCCTTGTATCTTCGTGACAAGGAGGTATCAAGGTAGCCTCACGAACGGGTTAGCTATGCGAGGGACGTCAACCTCACTTTTCACCGAGTGCCGAAGAAGCAAATTGTGCTCACCAACCATCATCTAATCAACCACAAGTTCATCGGTTCGGGTTCCAGTGCAGAGGTGTTTCTTGTTGAAGACCTCACTGCGAGGAGACTGTTCATTGCAAAGCGCTATTTGCAATAGGAAGATCATCGTGATGAGAACCATCTGACAAAGCTCACGGGCAACGAAATTTACTGGACAAAGGATCATCGTCACGGAAATCTCATCTCTTTGCAACCGTACACCGGCGCAAAGAACTGGAAGCTCATCACGCTACCACCGTAATAATTTCGGATAGTTCTGTTCAAAGTGATATTCGAACTAAACAGGCTACACTCGATGGGGTGGATGCATCGGGATATCAAGCCGCTGAACATTGCCGTGAGGGGCACTAACAACTCTAAAGAGGACTTAAGCGATGTCAGGCTCATCGATTGGAATGGTGCTGAACAATATTACCTTGGTGCAAAGTATTTAGAAAGGTTCGGCACGAGATGCTACATGGCTCCGGAGATGCACATTAACATCAAGCACTACACCCCAGCAGCGGATATTTGGAGTCTTGGTGTGACGGCCTACTACCGTTACTTCGGAAAGAAGCCGCTACGAAGGAATTGCTCGAAGCAGTCTTTCGAAGCCGTAGTCGAGCTTGTTGGCTTCCAACCTTTCATGGATATGTACTTGAAGTACCGTCCTTAAGCTGACTTTGAAACGATTGATAAGCTGATGTCAATGTCCAGCAAACGGGGTACCATACGGTACTACCTATCGCCTTCGAAAGGGGAATCAATCCAGTTGACAAATTTCAAAAAGCTTCTCAGTAGGATGCTGGTGGCAGACCCCGAAGTACGTGCAACAGCCTTTGAGCTGATGTATGACCCGTATTTCCAAGATATGGTCGAACTCACGCCACCTGGAGATTAGGACAAAAAGTAACAATAGGCTGCTAATTCATCTGACGATTCCTGATTTATATAGCCTTGAGCAAATAATCACTGCTTCAGATCTCCATCCTCATCAGCCTCCTCCTCCTCTTCTTATTATTCCTAGTCCTGAGCGTTCAGGTACTCCACCATTTCGTTCACGAACCGGTTGCACTACAATAAGCAAAGATAGTACCAGTCCAGCAAAGTATTCGTTCTCAGGAATCGATTTGTTTGTGGTGTGCCAGCCTATAATGTCGTTTTCGGTCAGCAGACCAAACTTATACATGTACTGCATGAAAACGTGGAAGGCAGGACGGATCGGCAGAGACCTGCGACAACACTACATGCTCGCATTTATTAGGGTGCCACTCTCATTCAGGCAAGTCCGTTTGAGCAGCGATCCCCATTATCGGACAACCTTTTCGATGTCTTTTGTGGTGGTGGGGTGAAGAAGGACCAACGTCTCCGTAGAAAAGTCTAGTGGCTCACGGTTAAACGTCTTCCGTAGGGCAGCAAGCTCCTCATAGGTCTCCTCGCAGGGAGTCTCTGATAGAAGAATCTTTAATTCTTCTTCAAAATTTTCTTCAGGCTCAGGAGTCTTTGGAAATAGTTCACAGTCCTCAAGAGTTGAAGACTGCCTGCAGGCCTGTTTGCGGAAGTCAGTAGCGCTGAGTTTCCCCTCGACCGTCTCCAGCAAACAGTATTCGTATCGACTATTTTCAGGAACGTTTGATCCTTCGAGCACAACACAGTATTTCAGTGATGAATTCGCCCCGACAGTGACGTTGCGACAGACAATGCTCTTGAACAGTGAGGAGCCAGAACCAACAATGCTGCCCTAACCAAGATAGATTCCATGTGAAAGTTTAACGCCCTGCAAGGGGCACTTAGACTTAATATACTTGTTGTAGTCGAGGTACTTCACGAAGAGTTCTGGTTGTGGAGGTTGTGGCTTGCCGCCCTTAGCGGCCTTAGGTGGCCCTCCAGCGATAGGAGTAGCACTCACCTGAATGGTATACGGATAGAGATAGCGAGAAATGAGACTACTATAGGCTTCGTACAGCCCTACGGCCTCGTTTACTCGAATCGCGATTTCGTTGTTCCGAAGAAGATAGCTATGAATCTTTTCCTCATAGATTTCGGAGGTTAGCATGCCACTGACGAAATCCGTCATGCTCTAAATAAGCCTCAACGGATACATTAAACTCGTATGTTTCCTTAAAGCTCTTAAGCACCTCAGTGGAGCACAGGTAGATGTTGGCGGGGGTTAGATCGTTCCGCAGCACAAGTGCATCGCAATGCTTCTTCAGAGACACTCTCTAATCGTTTAGGCCAAAAGATCTACTGTAGTCGTGGATCTGTAGAATCTCCTTGGTGTTCTTGTCGAGGAGGTAACATTCCTGTCCTCCTCCTCTCCCGAGCAGAATGGTTAGCACGCTAATCTTGGACTGCTGCCGCCGCTGCTAGTGCTACTCGATTGCAGGTTTGAGGTTGACGTTGGTGATGAGGTCTCCGTGGACAAGTAGAAAGTCCTTGGAGACAAGTTGTCGGAAGTTGACTTCTCGCATGAAATCGCCAAACCTACGTCGCAAGTAAATGGTACGTCTTGCACTCTGTTTCACTGACTGAGACAGGATGTAGCCGCATACCGCCCACCCGATGCTGAAGGTCTTCCAAGTAGCGTTCGACGTGCAACTTGGAGCGCGAGTAGAGTACAAAGCACTACTTGAACTTGTTCTCTGCCAACCAGTTGAGGTTGAAGTCGAGCACGGACCCGGAGTTAAAGTCGACGAGCTTCTGAGTAGAGGACTTAGCTTACGGCATCGCTGTGGAAGTCGCTGGAGAGGGTTTCTGCGAGAAGGATGCATGTGGTGAGGTCGCGGGAGCTGTTATCAGTGTTGTGGGTGTTGGTGAAGGTGGAGTTCATAATTCTTTTATGGGGGTGTGGGAAGAGGATGATGGGTTATGTTTATAAACGGTGAGAGCTGGTTTCTATTAGAGCGATGAAAGACCGATCATCTTCCAACTTTGCCGATATCCTCCCGAAAAACACAAGTCAGCATGTCATCACTGGCCCAACCGCCAGGGGATTATGCAACGGTTTCTTCGGTATGACGTCGCATCAAAAGATCTTGTAAGTATTATTAGACAAAGATAATGAATTCGTGGGTGTGAGGTTATCACTAGCCAAAGCAGCTGAATGTTCCATTGTGGCAGAAGTTATGTTCATCGTTGACAGTTACCAGTAGGCTATCACCATCGCAGTCCAGCGATAGATGCTCAATGGCTTGATAATCGCCAGAAGTTTCTCCCTTGAGCATCAATCGTTTATGCTCGCGTGAGTAGCGCCATAGCTGGCCAGACTAGCAGCTTTTCAGAAGAGCTTATCTGTTCAGGTAAACCAGACCCTTAACCTTTCCCGTAGTTGTATTGATAACGGTTGGAAGTAGTTCGTGCTCATCGTAGTTTGCGGCCTCTGAAATGATCTCACCAGCAGAGATTTTGTTCTTCCAAATGGCAGATCCCAATTGTGGGACTACCCGGTCGAACGACCAAAGGAATTTCAGGTCGTCAATACTTGTAATTCCTCCTGCAATGATGATAGTATTCACAAACCGAGGGATCTCCACCAGCAGTTTCCGCAGAGCTGGTCGATCAAGGCCGTTGAGGTGTCCCTATGACTTGACGAACGTAAAGCTAAACGCCTGCACGCCCAACGCTACGAGCTAAAGTACCTTGGTGATAGCCTTCACCTTGGTATTGACTTTCCTGCCCTCGATGAGCACTTCGAACTCATCGTTTATGGATAGTTCCACAATCAACCTGTCTTTTGGAATCTGATCCAAAAACTCTTTGGAAGTGTTGCTGCCAACCACAATTTTTTTAACTCCTGCTGAAAGCAACTCCTCGACATCTGCGATTGTGTGAATGCCTCCTCCAGCCATCACTCTGTACTTGCTGTTGCATTTCTTTATCAAGTCTCGGTTGGCTTGTGACCCTTCTTTGGAGTCCTTCATGGAACCGTTGAGGTCGACCATCAGCACTTCGTCGAAGTATCGGGTGAGTTTCGAGAAAGCTTCCTCAACGTCTCCGTTTGAGTGACTGTCGAATACCTCACTGCTCTTTACAAGTGCTGGTTTCCCATTATGCATATCGATGGTTGCAATAAATCTTCGTTTGCGCTTCTCAGGTCGAACTAGCTGCCTATAGATGTTGCGATACTCCTCTGTCAGATTGATGTCCTTCTGGTTGAGGATTATCTCAGCTTCCAACTGATGCGGCAGGCTGTTGTATTAGTGGAGCTCTGTCTCATGGAACCTATTCTTCTTTAGGTATTCCATGAGGAGTTCGTTTAGAAGAGTCCACTTCTTGATGATTTCATCCTTGCTCGAGGAGCCGCCAGCACGCCAAATGTCCTTATCGTACTTGACATCCATGGAGTTCGCACGAATGCGCATACAGTCAGGGTTGATTTCAGACCAGAATACTTCACCACTCTTGTCCATCATGAAGCAGCCATCGATGAGCTCGAGCCCAACCTTGCCCAGATAGTGCTTGAGGGTGCAGTACAGCTTCACCAAGTTTTTGCGAATTTTACCAAGCTTGCAGATACTACTGATCAGCTCAGGGTAGATGCACTTATCTCCGAAGGGCTTGCATTTACTCAGATCGCGAATGTAGTTCTAGAAGAAGGTATTCTTGCCTATGTACTCCTCCATGGTGTAGTAGTACGGGTTGTCCGCTAGTGCGGTTTTGGTGAGGCAGGAAGTATGGTTCGGATTGCGCCAGTCGAAGCGTATATAGACGCCCGAACTATACATACCGTTGTTGTCTTGCTGTACGATCTTCTCACTGTAAGCAGGCGAGTCAAGACCAAAATAGGAGTGTTTATCAGTGCCTACACAATACTTCTTGAACACAATCTCCACTGGAGTAATATCCTTGAAGTCCGAGAGGATTGTTCCGTCGGGAGTGATGCACCGATAGGCGTGCTGAAGGTCATTTCTCATCATGAGATCGACGAAGATGGAACTTCCGACCGCTCGCACCTTGGCTAGATCCTTGATGACTCCTGTATGCTGATTTGTGTGCGAGTAGATGGTCGACTTGAGAAGGATTATAACTTGCCCCTTGAAGTAGTCGTTATTATGAGGCAGGATGATGCGATAAAGCTTCTTCGACTCTCCCTCAACGATGAGCTGCAATGCCCAGGGAGTGCGAACTTGAACTGTAACGGATTCCCTTGTTACTGTAAAAACGTCATCCTTGTCGTGGACAATGACGCCTTTGTCGATCAGCCATTTGGCAAGCAGCTTCGCCTTCAAAGTAATATCCTTGGAAAGTGGTTCCTAAAGCTCTTTTCCGAACACACCATCAGCCAATAGCTCATCTGTGAGACTTTTTGGAAGCACCTCAACAACGGTACGACCTTCGGTAACTTCCTTCTCGATAAGGCCTTGTAAGTCGTGTTGCTGCACAAGCTCTTGACTGAAGCTCCGGAAGGCGAGATTGTGTATTCCCTCATAGTGGTTCTTCTAGATGAGTTCAAGGACCTTGAGAGCAACCTCAGCAGGTTTGATTCCATCGGTGGGCACCAGTGGTATGCCGTAGAAAGCAGCTAACTCTCGATAGACCCGTTGGTAATACTGGATGCACTTCCGAACTTCATAGATGGTCTGCTCCAGTCTACTATGAATTCTCCTTTCGATTTCAGCAATTTCAACATCCAGCATGATCCAGTAGACAGGGAGTTGCTTCCCGTTGTGTTACACCTTCCAGCAAATCTCAGGTCGCTCCTCGAAGGTATAGATGAACGTGATGTCATCTATCGCTTTCGGTGATATCGCAGTCTTGAGTTCAATCAGTCTCGCCTCCGTCGGCTTGGTACTCCTTTCGAAGGCGTACAGGTTGGTGCTGCCCTTGTCGAAGTGCTCATTCAGAATCCTCGCAGTCGATGTCTTTCCGGCACCATCGTTGCCGCACACAACTATGAAGCCTTATATCCTTCCAAGGTCAACAGTGCTTGCCTCCATAATCAATTGATATAACCCCTGAATGCCAACTTAATACAATCCAAAGATACTTCCGTATATATTCCGACATATGCTGCTCAGAGCTGAATCATTGTACCAACGCATTGCGTGCCATCGTAGAAATAGCCAGAGTTGAAGGGAGTGAATTGATGGGTTATCAGTTTGATACCCTCCTGAGCCACAATGCTGCCGACTATCGAACTAATCGAAATGATCTCAGCACCCTCCACACGGGCGACCTACCTCACGACCTTGCTGTCGATCTCCAACATATCGGGGTACGTCCGATCCTTCACTTCTTGAACGCACTTCGAGAGCTCTTCCAAATCCTTGGTAGTTGCGAATCGGTTATTGCGAGCTTTGAATAGTGCAGCACCCCTCAGCCCAACATACACCATTGGATAGTTGTTCTAGAAGGTGAAGGGCTCCGGCTTGTCCAGCTCTTCAGCAAATGAACGCATTTCCACGACTTCAAGATTCGTGAGATTTTCGATGAAGAGTGATGTGAGGTCGCGATCGACTGGGTACCCTGGGAACAGTTCGTTGAGCAGCTGCAAAAACAGCTCTTTGGTGCGATTATGCTCATTCAGGTATATCTGCTTCAGAGCGATATACGCCTTGGTCGAAGCTGACATATCCGGAATGTCCTTGACCTGTGGGTAGTCGTTATATTTGGCACTGCATAACATTTCATCTTACATGTAAGCTTTGAGAGTCTTGCAGAAAATCCAGTAGACTGGGCTGGTGGCTGTTGCCTTATCGACTTCGCTATGCTCCAGCACTCGCTGCATATTCCCCATTACGTCCTTCTTGGTTGCGCTCAACCTATGAACGTTTCGAATGGCCTGGTCAAAATTTTACAAGTCGTCAGAGTTGACGCTCACCTTCCATTCCCTGAGCTTTGCGCGAACATCATTGATTTTGGTGGAATTGAGCGAAAGGGTCGCTGCAACAATCAATGCAGCATAGGGTATGTGCACCAGGTGATCGATGTTCTCGGGAGTAGGATTGGCAAGTAATTACTCGAGACCTATGGATTTGACATAGTCCAACAGTGCAGGGAACGGCTCTGCTAGTCTCATGTCCACTTTCCTCAGTTCCTTGTTCTCATAGACCTCATGCAATCTCTTTTGGTTGCGTACGTATCCATAGAAGCCGTAGGTATTGACGAACACAGCTGGAGTGTTCGATTCATAGCAAAGTGACGATAGCTGGTGGTTCACTTCTTCAGACTGTTGGTTCGAGATGATCAGGGCGTATTGCTTGACGTCTTCGCTGGTCGCAAATTAGCTGGTTGGGCGAACCACCGCCTTCCCTTGAACATCAGGATTCATTTCCAGCAATATCTCAAGAGTCTGCTCAGCTCGTGGCTTTCCGATGGAATGCTCCGTCAAGAAGAAGTTGCAGCCTACAGTCAATTGACATCCATACCAAGATCGTCGGTTCTGGTCACAGCATCGTCCCAGATGACAACATGCCCAACCCCAGGCAGAATGAGGCTCTTGAGAGCTTAAATTCCTGGTGCAGCTGAGCCAAGCAACAGGACAGTTGCCTGCCGAAGTAGCCTCTGCCCATGATGTCCCCAAAGTCGAAGTTGCCTATCGTACTTATCGGTGGCCATTATTGTTTTGATACTACTATCGAAGTCCGATATGTATAATGCAGACATAGAGAACAGTTTAATATTGATGTTGTGGATCACATGACGCTGCAGCACTTCTCATCTCCAACGAGATCGCTCCTTTGAACAGTCGATTATGGCTTCTTCCTGAGCATGTCTAGGGCTTCGATTGTCTAGAGATCGTGCTGAGAGAGTTTTGGCTTTTCCTTTTTTTATGGCTCGAGTTTAGGGTTGGTAGTGGGTGGCTGCTGTTGCTGCTACTGAAGCCGCTGGAGCAACTGCTGATGCTACTGGAGCTGTTGCTGAAGCAATTGCTGTTGCTGAATCTGTTGCTGCTACTGAATCTGCTTTTCTTGAAGCTGCTGGAGCAATTGTTGCTGCTGTTGTTAGAGCAATTGCTGCTGCTGTTTGATCTGTTGCTGTTGCTGCTAAAATAGTTGCTGCTGTTGTTGCATCTGCTGTTGCTGTGCTGGGGGCTGCACAATTGTTTGTTGTGGAGGTTGGATCTTTTGCTTTTGAGTTTCCAATGGGGGTGGAGGTTTTGGTAATTCTGCTTATTCTTCGTAGTTTTCTTGTTCAGCGACTTTCTCATCGGGGATCTTTACTTCTGATTATTTGTTTGCTTCGTCTCCTTGCTCCTCCCCTTCGCCTTGTTCATCTCCTTCTTCACCTTCTTCTGCTTCATTATCAAAGTAGACCCAATCCTATTCGGTTGTTTGATCAATAATAGACTGTGCTGCTTTTTACCCAGATAAGTAAGCCCCATAGACTGTTCCTCTGTAATTTGTAGTTGTATGCTCCCCACAGAAGTACCAGCCAGGCTCAAAGACTGGTTTTGCCATATTCTCCCAATCTTCCACGGTTGTGTTTGCATGCATATACGAAAAGGCTCCATAGAAATTATTTTTGTTCCGCCAGTTCGTTCGATATATCGTAAACTCATTTTGGAGAACTTGTCTATTCGCAAAGTAGCCCATTCGCTTGGTGAGGAGCACCTTGATTTGTTCATCAGTCATGGATTCGGCTTAGTCAGCATTATTGCCTGAACCGAAGGTGAGGACAGCAGGAACACCAGCCACGGCATCGAGATTAACAAACTGAGTGAACAGCCCACGCTCATTGATTTTGTAAGGGACAGCTGCAAAGTAGTTTGCCTCCCTATTCCATGGAACCTTTCTCGGGAAGGACACCAAAACTTTGCAGAGGTTTCCAAACCCTATCCTCTCGATGGCTTTGAGCTTTTCCTCTGGCAATTTAGGAGTAAACTTCAAGGTCTTCTTCTTGAGTACTCCCAAAGGAACGTTGATGACTACATAGTCTGCTGTGAATTTTGTACCCTTTTCACAAGTTACTGTCGTTTTCTGGTTGGTAGCGCTGTAGTTGACATCGACGACTTTGTGGTTCAGCTGCACTGGTATCTTATACTTCTCCACCAGATGCTGAGCGACCTTTTGGAACCCACTAGTTACAAACATTTCGGATCCTTACTGAGCACAATCGTTAGCGCAATACTTTGCACTGAGGAGGTCAATACTGGCGGTCTTGGACTCCCTGAAGCTGGAGATGTGGTACATGAAAGTTGGATTGGTAAGTTTAGACTAATCCACCCGCCGAAGCGCACTCTCAAACGACTCACCCTCCGAAGACTTCTCGATGACCTCTGCTTCTATCTTTACGAGGTCGTCCCACTCGGCTGCGGCTTATTTTATGATGTCATTGTTGCCATAATCATAGATCTCGTAGTTATTCTCATCAGTCTCAACAGCGTTGAATCCTGGAACTTCATTGGTCAGCTTAGTGATTGGGTTGTCCTCAGATGAACCGTAGATCCAGCTTGCGCCATGGTCAAAATTGAAAGGTTGCTTTCCGACAGTCGCATTTTGAGTGTTCAACCTTCCACCTACGACATTGGATGCCTCCAGCACTATGACTTTCTTGCCTGCTTCGATAAGTACTTTTGCGGCTGCTAACCCGCCAATACCTGAGCCAATAACAATTGCGTCAGTCATGCGTTTCGAAATATAATTTACGGGAATGCTAGTCGTTTACACTACCCACTTGATCATAGCCAAAGCCATAGATGTGTTTGATGGAGTTATTTTTGGAAGTTGAGGTAAGACCAAATTCTAGTTGACGATCAATACCGGTACGAGATTGAAAGATTGACAAGACAGCGATCTCAGTGAAGAAAGTAATTACTCGAAATCGTTAGTGCTCGAAGGCTCATTTAATAACTTCGTGCAGTGTCACATTACGCTACAGCACTTATCGTCACCGACAAGATCGCTGCTTCGCACTGTCTTCTACTCTGGCTTCTTCTTCAGCATATTCAATGCCTCCATCGTCTACAGATCGTGTTGCGATAACTTCGGTTTGTCCTACTTCTTGGGTTGCACTTGAGGAGATGGTTCGATATGAGGTGCAGGCTGAACGGGTTCCTGCTGGGCTGGCTGCTCTATTGGCTTGGGAACAGGCTGGGGAACGGGCTGTGGGATAGGCTGCTTGATTGGCTATTTTATTTCCTTTTGAGGAGGTGGTTGAATTGGCTTCTGGATTGTCGGCTAAATTATCGGTGGAATGGGCTTTTGAACCTTTTTTTGTTCCTATTGTAAAGTCTTGTTTCCAGAGACATCTGCTTGCGGTTTCTCAACTTACTAGCCTTCTTCTGCTTGCTAACCTTCTTCTGCTTACTCGCCTTACTCGTCCTTAATTGCACTTAACATCTCCCCTTTGTCCCAGTACTCCCAGTCTTCTTCTGCAGTTCCATTGGTAATGTCGTTCGCAGTCGTTTCCCCAGATATATAAGCTCCGTGGAGTGTACCTCGGTAAGCTGTGGTGGTGTGTTCACCACAGAAATACCAGCCCTGCTAAAACATCGGCCTGGCCATATTTTCAAAGTCTTCTACTGCGGTGTTGATGTGCATATACGAGACTGCTCCGCAGATGTTGGGGTTGTTGTGCCAGCTGGTTCGATATATGGAGAACTATGCCGGTAATACCTGCCTATGCGCAAAGCAACTGATTCGCTTTGCAATGAGAACCTTTGCCTGTTCCTAAGGCATAGTCTCGGCCTGTTCGGCACTATTAGCCATGCCATATGTCACGAACGCCCTCACCCCTGACACATACAAAAGACTATGGAAATATGTGAAGAGTCCGCGATCTTTAATGTTTTCAGGAGTAACAAAGTAGTACTCTGAGACAGTATTCACTGGGTACTGTTTGAATACCACCAGAACTTTGCACATACTTCCAAACCCGATCCTTTCGATAGCTGTGAGCTTTTTAGCTGGTAGTTTTGGCGTGAACTTGATAGTGTTTTTCTTGAGTACACCAAGCGGCACATTGATCACCACATAGTCAGCTGTGAATTTCTTGCCGTTCTCACAGGTAACTGTTGTCTTTTCCTCATTGCTGTCATAGTTCAGTTCCACGACTTTATGGTTCAGCAATACTTTCATGCTGCTTTCATCCACCAGTCGCTGAGGATATTTTTATACTCCTCCAAAGACCGATTGGTCATCGCCATCAGTTAGACCATAATTAGACCAGTACTTCCCATTCATGAGACTGATACTTGCCTGCCACATTTCATTAAAAGTGCAGACATGAAACATGAAGGCTGGGTTGTTAAGTTTGCCTGGTTTTACACGCCGAAGGACATTCTCTATCGATTCGTTTTCATTGCCTGCTAAGAGTAGCTGTTCATGCAACGGGATATACTCCAACCATTCCGAATCAGCCTTCTAGCTGATGTCATTACCCTTAAAGTCGTACATCTCTTTCTTGTTGGTATCTGTCACAACAAGCTTTACACCGGGAACATCCTTGGACATTTCATATACAGGATTAGCTTAAGAGCAACCCTTGATAATTGCAGCTCCGTGCTCAAAGAAAAATGGCTTGCCATTAAGAGTGAGCTTTTGAGAGGAGATCCTTCCGCCGATAGCATTAGCTGCTTCCAGTACTGTTACTGTGTTTCCGTCCTCGATAAGAAACTTAGCAGCTGCAAGCCCACCAATGCCTGAGCCAATCACGATGATGTCCGACATAAGTTTCAATATTATATTTGAAGGCCTAGTCACATCGAGGTTTTCC
>ERZ724508.47-NODE-47-length-75525-cov-6.549066_pt1 | contig 75525 bp, 66 predicted proteins | sample MGYA00376041_ERZ724508 | MGnify/ENA primary metagenome ERZ724508 (study PRJEB28724, sample SAMN07190887) | wastewater metagenome | isolation source: effluent of sewage treatment plant in Hong Hong | place: USA: Christiansburg, Virginia | collected 2016-03-01 ...
TGGGAGAAGAAGTTTTCCATACATTAAAATCTGTGATAAAAGGAAAAGGACTAAGTACAGGTGTAGGTGATGAAGGTGGCTTTGCTCCAAATTTAAAATCAAATGAAGAAGCTGTTGAATTGATTTTAGAAGCCATAACGAAAGCAGGATATACTCCCGGCAAAGATGTAAGCATCTGCCTTGACCCTGCCACAAGTGAAATGTGGGAAGATGGGAAATATAAATTTTTCAAAAGTACTCAGAAATTAGTTTCAAGCGATGACATGATAAAACTTTGGGAAAGCTGGATAAACCAATATCCAATCGTTTTGTTAGAAGATGGATTAGCCGAAAATGACTGGGATGGCTGGAAAAATCTAACAGATATTCTTGGTAAAAAAACTGAAATCGTTGGTGACGATTTGTTTTGCACAAATAAAAAAATATTAGAAAAAGGTATTGATAAGGGGGTTGCAAATTCAATATTGATTAAACTGAATCAAATAGGCACTGTTTCAGAAACCTTAGAAACAGTTGAACTCGCATACAAAAATGCATATAATTGTTTTGTTTCTCATAGAAGTGGTGAAACCGTAGATAGTTTTATAGCAGATTTAACAGTCGGCATTAGTGCTGGCCACTTAAAAACTGGCAGTGGATGTCGCGGAGAGCGGGTAGAAAAATTCAATCAACTGATGCGAATTGAACATGAATTAGGAAAAGTAGCTACGTTCGCAGGAGTTAAAGCATTTAAAAATCAATAATCGTTTGTTCATAATTAACAGGCGTAGCTGATTGCATATAAGCAATTAGCTACGCCTGTTAATTTAAATAATATTCGTAGTCTAGTATATTTTTTTTAAAATACAGTATGTGGTTCAAAAAAGCACTTCATGTAAACATTCATTTGTCTGGAAACTAGAAGCTAGTGTCTGGAAACTAGTATCTAGAAACTATTCCTCCACATAATCCAAATCTTTTCCAAACGTTTCAGGCAAGCGATATACCGCCCAAAAAGAGATAGTAAATAACAGCACTGTAACAGCAATTGCTGCAGAAGTTAAGGAACCTAACTGCAAAAATTTACCATCTGTACTGCGCAAATAATCAAACAACAATGCAATAATTACCAAAGAACCCCGCACAAAATTTGGTGCAGTAGTAGCAGTAGTTGAGCGTAAATTTGTGCCAAACTGTTCGGATGCAACCGTTACAAACATTGCCCAGAAACCAGCGGAGAAGCCCAACAGCGTAATCATGATATAATAGGTAGTAGCAGTTGCATTAGAGAGATTTGTATAAATCAGAATCAAGCTTATGCAAAAAACATAAAAGATGTAAAATGCTTTTTTTCGACTTTTTAATAGTTGCGATAACATGCCACTTGCGATGTCACCAAATACCAAGCCCGTATAACAAAACATAATGCTGTATTCTCGTTCTAATCCTGACGTTCCCACAATTCCCATTTCATTTGCGAATTCAGGAGCACGCCCAATCAAAATACCTATTACAAACCAAATTGGAGAACCAATAATAATACAGTAAATATACTTTAAAGCAATTTTCTTATTTTTAAATAAATCAAAGAAATTACCATGCGCAACATCGGCACGTTTCGATTTTTCGAACATCCCTGATTCAAAAACTCCAATACGAAGCAATAACAATGATAAGCCCAATGCTCCACCAATAAAATAAGCTGTTTGCCATGTCCAGAATTTACCAACCAATGCTGCAACAATAGCACCTATTACACCAACCGAAGCAACAATCATGGTGCCGTAGCCACGCTTCTCTTTGCTCATTACTTCGCTTACCAAAGTAATCCCCGCTCCTAACTCACCTGCCAATCCAAAACCTGCAATGAATCGTAAAATACCATAGGCCATAAACGCTTGGTCTTTATCATGTAATAGATCTACAAATCCGTTTGCAATGTTTGCTACAGAATACAGTATAATGGAACCAAACAATACCGATAAACGTCCTTTTTTATCACCTAAAATCCCCCAAAAGACTCCGCCAATAAGCATTCCGATCATTTGAATATCCAAGAGTGTTTGAAATTCTTCAATGATATTTTCTGTGAACCCAATTCCTTTGATACTTTTCACCCCAATAATTAAAAAGAGTACCAAATCATAGACATCTACAAAATAACCCAATGCAGCGACTAGCACAGTAGTTGTGATGGCATTTTTAACAGATATTTCCGTTGATTGTATTTTCATAAGTCATTTATTCATTAAAAATCGTTGCAAAATACAAAACACTTAGATGCTTATCAAACATACAATTTCGTACCTTGCAGTAATTATGAAATTTATATACGATTTATCGATTCACTTCTATAATGGACTGATTTCACTTGCAAAACTAGGTGGAAACAAAAAAGCTGCCTTTATTTCTGATGGAAGAAAAGATACCTTTGGAAAAATCGATTCTTTCAAAAAAAATACGCCAGCATCTATTGCACTTTTTCATTGCGCTTCTCTTGGAGAATTTGAACAAGCAAAACCTGTAATTGAATCGTTCAAGCGTTCATACCCAGAATATAAAATTGTTATAAGTTTCTTTTCTCCATCCGGTTTTGAAGTACGCAAAAATTATTCATTTGCAGATCTTGTAATATATCTACCATCCGATACAAAAAAAGAAGCTCAGCGTTTTATACATGAACTCTCTCCTAGTATTGTCTTTATTGTTAAGTATGAATTTTGGTTGAATCTATTAGATGCTATTGCAGCAAAAAAAATACCCTTGTATCTCATCTCTGGTGTATTTAGAAAAAACTTATTTTTCTTTCGAATGGGCGGTGGCTTTATGCGCAAACGGTTACATGCATTTACACACTTCTTTTTACAAGATTACAATTCAGGAGAATTATTGAAAAAAATTGGGTTTGCCAATTGGACTGTCTCTGGAGATACGCGCTTTGACCGAGTACAACAAACTGCTATTAGTACATTCACTATTCCAGAGGTGGAGCAATTCAAACAAAACAAACCAGTGTTAGTCATTGGGAGTGGTTGGGCTGCAGACATGGATATTTTAATTCCGTTCATAAATACCTTTGAAAGAGAATTAAAAATTATTTTTGCTCCGCACGAAATCCATTCAAATGAAATAGATGAGATCATTTCGAAGATTTCTAAAACATGCATTCGTTTTTCTTCCTTTAATACGCAACAAGCATTGAACGCAGATGTATTAATCATTGACAATATTGGTATGTTATCATCGATATATGCCTATGCAGATTATGCCTACGTTGGTGGAGCTTTTGGGAGTGGCCTACACAATATATTAGAACCTGCTGTATTTGGTTCACCTATATTTTTTGGACCGAATATTAAAAAATTTCCAGAAGCTACTTGGCTTATAAAATTAGGTTTTGCTAAAAGCATTGTTTCTACAGAATCATTTACGAACGAATTTAATCGAATTTATAATTCCACAGAGTTGAAGGAATCAATAAAAAAAGGTTTAAAAAGCACCATGCTTCAATCTTGTGGAGCAACAGAATGTATTATGAAAAATCTAGAATCTACTTTGAACCAGGCTGCACAATGAAAGGTATCATATACAAATCAACAGGTTCATGGTATACTGTTAAAGCAGAAGACGGCAGCTTTTATAATGCACGCTTAAGAGGCAAATTTAAAAACTTAGGTTTAAAGGTTACAAATCCTTTGTCGGTGGGTGATTTCGTAGAAATGAATATTGACCCATTAACTCCTACGGAAGCGCTTATACATGCAATAGCTCCACGCACAAATTACATCATTCGAAGATCTTCGCACAAAACAGCCTTTGGACATTTGATTGCATGCAACATTGATCAAAGTATTTTATTAGTTACTCTAAAACAACCCAAAACATCCATCGGTTTTATCGACCGTTTTTTAATTTCGTGTGAAGCGTTTCGGATCCCTGCTGTAATTGTATTTAATAAATCCGATTTATACAACGAGGAATTGATGGAAGAGTATTTATACTTAAAGGATGTCTATACACCGCTAGGCTACACATGTATATTAACTTCTATGGAAAAAGAAAATGGCTTGGATGAACTGATGCCATTGCTATATGGCAAAACATCTGTAATCTCTGGTCACTCTGGAGTGGGCAAATCTACTTTGGTTAATAAAATTTTTCCTCAGCTGGCATTGAAAACAGATATCATTTCGGGGCACTCACAAAAAGGAAAACACACGACAACCTTTGCAGAAATGTATGATTTAAATGCCGATTCAAAAGTCATTGACACCCCTGGCATAAAAGAATTAGGATTGTTTGAAATAGAGGATCAAGTTCTTTCACATTATTTTCCAGAGATGAGGAAATTAATGGGTACTTGCAAATTTCACAATTGCATGCATACCAATGAACCTGGCTGTAAAGTTAAGGCTGCTGTAGAAGCTTTTATGATTGCCCCCTCCCGTTATGAAAGTTATTGTAGTATTGTATTCGAAAAAGATACGCATCGTTAAAAACGAAATAATATAAACTAATAGCTTGTAGCAAGTGCTGGTTCGAAAAGAACAAACCTATATTTCATGAAAAAAATTATTTATTTCACGCCTGTAAATTCTATTCGTATCGTATGAATTTTATATACGCAGGTATATGTAACCCTAAATTTATATAAGTCGCATATTTTTTTCACAATAGATAATCCCAAACCAACAGAAAGTTCGGAACTAGAATTTTTCAAAAATCGTTCAAACATTCTTTCTGATGCTACGGGTAACTCATTTCCCGTATTGGATATTTCTAAAATATTTTTAGATACTGTTATACTAATCGTACCACCATCTTCAATATTATGCTTAATAGCATTTGATATTAAATTATACAATAAGGTTTCAATCAATATTTGATTTGCTGGAATAATTACTACTTTTAAAATTTCTAGCTGAATAGTAATATTACGTTCATCAATTAATTCTTCAAAATTTACTAATAGTGTCTCAATCAATTGGCCAATATTAATCCGAGACAATTCGCTGTATTGATTGTTTTCAATTTTAGAAAGTAATATTAAGCCTTTATTTAATTGAGTTAATCTATTTATCGTATGAAAAACAGAACCAATTAAAGCCATCTCTTCGTCTTTTAAATTCTTAGATTGAATTAACAATTCTAATTTATTTCGAATGATAGCTAAGGGTGTTTGTAATTCATGTGAAGAGTTTTCATTGAATTCCTTTTGACTGTTAAAATCTTGGTAAATTCGCGTAGTCATTTTTTCAACAATTTCACTTAGTTCATTAAACTCATCTACCGTATATTTTTGATACGGTATTATTTTAACATTAACTAAATCATAGTTTTTAAGACGATCCATTAAAAAATAAAATGGTTGCCAAATTTTATCTGAAATAAATCTGTTAATTAAAAGAACACCAACAATTAACCCTAAAAACAAAATTACTTCAATCGGAAGTATTGATTTAATAAGGGATTCAGCTTCTGTCAGTGGTTGTCGTATGCTAATCTCATACAAATCATCTCCATTTTTATAAACACTTTTCAGTTCTCGGTATTCAATATTCTTTCCTTTACTTGAATTATAGATCGTAGTGGTATAAAATTTTTCGTACACTTCACTTTCTACACCTACCCGAATAATATTGATAAAATCATTGTTATGAATTTCTTTAAAATCTTTTTCGTATTTTAAATTCTGAACAACTTGATTTTTCTCTTGTGAGAGCGCTTCATCTATTGCATTAAACAATACATTCCTTATTAAAAAATAAAATAAAATTGTCCCTATTGTAAAAATAAATAGAGTATATACTAAATAATAGATGGAACTTTTAACTGTAAGTTTCATTCTGCATGAAATTTATAACCAATTCCATAAACGGTAGTTAAGTAATCTTTACACCCCGCATCTACAAGTTTACGTCGCATGTTTTTAATGTGCGTATAAATAAAATCAAAGGAGTTACTTTGGTCCATATGATCGCCCCATATGTGTTCAGCTATTGAATCTTTAGGTAAAACACGTCCTTTATTTGATATAAAAAACAACAATAAGTCAAATTCTTTACCCGTTAAAGTAACACGATTATCGTTTACAAATACCTCGTGATTTTCAGGAATCAATCGAATCTCATTAAATACGATATCTGTATTACCATCAAATTGTCTTCTGCGAACGATTGATTTTAAACGAGCATTCAATTCTGCAAGATGAAATGGTTTTGTCAAATAATCATCCGAACCTAAATCTAATCCAACAATACGATCGTCTAAAGTATTTTTAGCAGAAATAATAATGATACCTCCTTTAATATTTTTAGCCTTAATTTCTTTTACCAAATCTAGCCCATTGCCACCAGGCATCATTAAGTCTATGATAAAACAATCATAAGCATAGGTATTTATTTTCTCTTGGCCTTCAGGAAAATCTCTTGCAACTTCACAGACGTATCCTTCATGAGACAAATAGGTTATAATAGATTGTCTCAATTCTTTTTCGTCTTCAATCAATAAAATTTTCATAATTATATCCGTTGATAACCAAGCAGTAATGCTAAATTTACTTTTTTTAATTAACTTGAACAAATAAACACAACAATCTAAAGAAAAGTTGAAGTATCATGATCTGTGTAATTGCCTGTACCAATAGACCAAACTCATATTCCTTAAAAATAGCTGAATATTACATAAAATTACTTCAAGCAGAAGCTGTTGAATGTACATTAATCGACTTAAATACATTGCCCGAAAGTTATCTTTTTTCTGCATTATACCACAATCAAGGGAAAGATGAATCGTTTAATGGAATAAAGAAAACAATAGCAGATGCTGAAAAATTCATCTTTGTTGTACCAGAATATAATGGTTCTTTCCCTGGTGTACTAAAAGCATTTATTGATGGCTTAGATTACCCAGCAAGTTTCAAAAATAAAAAAGCTGCTTTACTCGGCATCTCTTCTGGGAATATGGGAGGCAGCTTGGCATTAAGTCATTTGACGGACATCTTAAACTACTTGGGAATGCATGTACTTGCGTCAAAACCTCGAATAACACGGGTGGAACAAACATTTGTAGACGGAGAAATAAATGATGCCTTTGTGAAAGGGTTGATTGCAATTCAAGCCAAAGATCTTTTATCCTTTTAATCCAATGAAAAAACGATTCCTAATTCCCATTTTATTTTTATGCATGATATTGTTTCATAACACTGTCATTGCCCAAACGGCAGATTACTATTTGGGTGTATTTTCAAACACAACCAATACTATTAAATTTACGATTGGCGTATACCCAAATTCAATCAATCAAAGTAAAAAAAATGACGGAACTTTATATTCAGCAATGCGCGTAGCCCTTGTGAATAATGAATTAGCCGAGCCTATAGAATGGAATGATTTTAAAATCTACATCTTATTAAAGGATGGAACGTTATTTTATAATTTCTTAACAACTGCAACAACAGGCGAGTATGCGTGCAAATATCAAGTTGCACCTGGTACAACCCATCTACAATATTATTGTTACGATAAAGTATTCACCGAAGTAGATATCGAAAAAGTTTGGCTATGCTTTAGTGATAGTGAGTTCAAACCTTTATTCTTATATAAAGACGAAGTTAAAAAAACTGAAGAGGAAAACCCTGCAAAAAAATCTATAAAAAAGAAACCTTGAGTATTTATTACTCAAGGTTTCTAATCTATCTTCAATGATATTTTTTAGTCTACATTATCATGTAAAAACTTATTGTTTCCTAAAATCTCATTATCGTCATTTAAATTAAATCTCGAAATATTTCTATCGGATGAATGCGGATAGTCTTTAAGATTTACATTTTTTCGCTCAAAAGCTGGTCTATCCAGCATGTCTTTAAATTGCTCATGCGGAATATTTGGATTGCTATTTAAGCTTTTCAAACGTTTGATTCTTTCTTCCGATTGTTGCACCAATTTCTTACGTTGTTCTTCAGCAATACGACTTTCAGCACTAGGTACTGGATCTGGTTCCGCATTTACTTTTTGAACATCATACACATATTCAGTATCCTCTGCAGAATTGGTATCTTCTACATTATTTTCAAAATTCCCATTTTGAGGTTTTGAAAATTCAAACGTGTAAGAATTCGTAACGTCTGTAGTTTCAACAGGAACGTTCGTTATTGTTTCTTCGTTAGAAGTAGATGCTTCAAATGTCTGTTGAGTAGACGCATCGTCTCTCATTTCTATTCGTGTATCTTTTCCTTTTTTATCATCTATTGCATCAAATATTGTAATTTGTTTTGCAGATTCTAAATCATAGAATTTTTTTTCGTCTTTATCTATTTTAGGTGTGCCTGAAACTTTATTTGGTTGAAAACCTGTTGCAATAACCGTTACACGGATACTATCACCCAGGTCTACATCCAAACCTTGTCCCCAAATTGTTTCTTGTTCAATACCAGCTCGAGCTTCGATGTAATCTGTAATTTCAGATAATTCATCCATGCTCAACTCTGCATCTGGACCATACATAATAGATAACAAAATCTTTTTCGCTCCTGTAATATCCGTATTGTTCAATAATGGAGAAGACAATGCTTCTTCTACTGCGCGTGTACCTCTACCCTCGCCACTAGCAATACCAGAGCCCATTACAGCAGCACCAGAATCTTTCATTACTGTTTTAACATCTTCAAAATCGACGTTTACATCGCTTTCAACAGTAATAATTTCTGCAATACTTTTAGCAGCGGTAGATAAAATATTATCAGCCTTTGCAAAAGCTTCTCTTATAGAAAGATTGCCATATATATCTCTTAAACGATCGTTCAAAATAACAAGAACTGTGTCGCAATAGGATCTTAATTCTTCGATACCTTTTTCTGCTTGCAAAATTTTCTTTTTGCCTTCAAATCCAAATGGAGCTGTTACAATACCTACGGTTACAATATCCATTTCCTTTGCAAGTCTTGCAATGACTGGTGCTGCACCTGTACCCGTACCACCACCCATACCGGCAGTGATAAATACCATTTTAGTATTGTTGCTTAACAACTCTCTAATTTCTTCTCTGCTTTCAAGTGCTGCATTCTTTCCTCTTTCAGGATTTGCGCCTGCACCAAGCCCATCTGTTAAACCAATACCAATTTGTAATTTATTGGGTATTGGGCTACCATTTAAAGCTTGTACATCTGTATTACATACGATGAATTCAACATCTTTAATACCTTGGCTATACATATGATTTACGGCGTTACTTCCGCCGCCCCCAACACCAATTACTTTGATGATGGATTTGTGATGACTCGGCAAATCAAACTTATACATAGGACACGAAGTTTAGTAAAAATGATTTATTAATAATCTTGTTTATCGTCAATATCATCCATCAATAAACCTTTAAGTCTATCGCTGGCTTTTTTAAGATTGAAACCAAATAATGATTTCGAATCGTTTTTATAACTTTTTTCTTGAACCTTCTGATTCTTATTATCTGAAGTTACAATTTTTTCTGTAGAATCGGAATATTTATTTGCACGTTGATCAATAGACCAAAAACCTGCCAATACTAAACCTACTGCTGTTGCATACAATGGACTCTTCACCAATTCTGTTTTACTTTTCCCAAGATGCTCATTCGGAAAACCAATGCGTGTATGTTGCCCGGTCATCAACTCAAACAATTGTTTTAAGTTTTGTAACTGAGCGCCACCACCTGTAATTACGATACCGCCAGCTAAACGATCTTCGTAACCTGAACAGATAATTTCGGTATGTACCAATTCCAAAATCTCTTCCATTCTACATTGAATAATGGATGCTAAATTTTTAGCAGAGATCTCTTTTGCTGGTCTATCGCGTAAACCTTTTACAGTAATAATATCATTTGAACGTGCTTCACTTGCAAGTGCAGAACCAAACTTAAGTTTCAATTCTTCTGCTTGCTTGTGCATGATATTACAACCCGATTTAATATCGGATGTGATGATATCACCACCAAATGGAATAACTGCTGTATGACGAATGATGTTGTCATAGAAGATAGCGATATCTGTTGTACCCCCACCGATATCAACCAAACATACACCCGCTTCTTTTTCTTCTTCACTTAATACCGACATACTAGATGCGATAGGCTCAAGTATTAGATTGTCAATCGTAAGTTCACCTTTCTGAACACAACGATTGATATTTTTTATAGCATTTGTATTGGCCGTAATGACATGAAAGTCTGCTTCCAAACGCACGCCTGTCATACCTACTGGATCTTTAATATTTTCTTCGTAGTCTACCGAATAAATTTGCGGCATAACATGAATAATTTCATTCCCAAAAGGCATTACCGTACGATACATATCTGCAGATAAACGATTGATATCGTCTACAGAAATCTCTTCGTCACCATTTGGACGATTAAATCCATGATGATGCATCGAACTTTTTATATGCTGACCAGCAATACCAACATTTACAACTCCAATATCAATACCTGATTGATCGGATGCTTCTTTGATTGCTTTTTCAATGGCTGTTACCGTTAGGTTAATATTCGTAACCATGCCACGAATAACACCTTCAGAAACTGCTTTGCCAATTCCAAGTATTTCTAATTTTCCGTACTCATTCTTTCTACCAACAATTGCACAAATTTTGGTAGTTCCAATATCTAAGCCAACAACAATTTTGTCGGTTGAATTAGAGTTTGTATGATTGTTTTCGTTTTGCATGGGCTCAAAAATTATTCACAAACTATTTGATTATCAAAAGATACATTCACTGTCTTATATGCATCCCAACCTTTCATTGGAAGTATATCTTTATAAAACATATCTATTTTTATAAACTTATTTTCTATTTCTATTGGCTTACCAAATTGAATAACATAATCACCAATTTGCGGCTGCATGATTACATTACCATTTGCTTGCAAGGTGATTTGAGAAATCATCTTTTTCCAATAATCATGTTGATCGATGTATTGAATAAGTTTAAAATAATTACTACCAACAGAATCGGCAAGTAAATAATTTTCTTTCATCAACCTGGACGCAAATGGTCCGTCAATGATTAAAACACGAGAAGTAAATTTATCTGAAGTCGACAGCGCTGTAGCATTGCTTCCAATGTAAGCATGCGGTCCATTTTGATTAACAATTCTAGCAATTGGTTTGCTTTGTACTATTTCAACCATTAAGGTTCCCTTGTGATCTGCACTTATTTGCGCATCTTCCACAAATTTAATGCTTTCCAATCGTAATTCTAGATTTTTCAAATCAATATCTCTATATTTTTTACCCACAATTTGATCGGCATCATTTAACGTTAAGGTCCGAACAATATCCGCTTCATCTACAAAGTAGTTATCGGCTTCATAATTGATCTTTACCAAGGTAGACTTCACAACTCTATTGGCCTGTTGGTTCTCTACAAAGCTGATCAAAAAGAACATAAAAACACCCATAGCAACAAACGTTAGTGTGTTCCAAAAAGGAGGTCCTATCTTCCAAGTCGACTTTATATTACTTTCCTTTGCCATACTTATTTTCACAAAGCATTTTTATGGGTTGAATAAAACGATCGATATCTCCAGCGCCCGCTGTTACGACAACATCATAATTCAATTTTTCTAATTCATGAAGTAGTGAATCTTTCGTAACTACTTTTTTATTTTTAGAAGGAATTAATTCCAACAATGCTTCTGAAGTAATCCCCTCAATAGGTAATTCTCGTGCTGGATAAATATCCATCAACAACAATTCGTCTGTCAATGCAAGGCTTTGAGCAAACTCATTCATAAAATCACGCGTGCGTGTATACAAATGTGGCTGAAAAATAGTTGCAACCTTCTTCCCTGGAAACACCATTCGTACAGCCTTCAACAACGCTTCCAATTCTGTAGGATGATGGGCGTAATCATCTACATATACGAGATTTTCATTCTTATAGATGTATTCAAATCTTCTTTTAACTCCACCAAATGTTGATAAGCTAGCCCGAATAGAATCAATCGATACACCAGCAAAATGTGCAGCTAAGAATGCAGCAGTAGCATTCATCACATTGTGCATACCCGGCATCTCAATGCGTATATTATTCCAGCGACTGAAATCGTGATCGATACTAAAGCTTACACCTCCATCTTCAACAACAACGTTTTGAATGCGATAATCCGCTTCAATAGCCTCTCCGAAAGTTACGGATTTAGATGCCTGAGCAGGCACTTGAATATCTACGTCTACTCTTCTTATAAGAATACCGTTTGGTTTCAAACGTTTTACATATTCATTAAACGAATCATAAAATGCTTGTTCGTTCTCATAAATATCTAAATGGTCTGGATCCATATTGTTAATCACCGCTATATCCGGACTTAATTGCAAGAACGAACGATCGTATTCATCCGCTTCCGCAACAACCCATCCTGAACCATTCGCATGATTTCCAATTAATACATTGGTATTGTAATTTTGAGTAATGCCTCCCAAAAATGCACTGCATGGCATACCCGATTCATTCATGATATGCGCAGCCATGGATGAGGTTGTGGTTTTACCATGCGTACCAGCAATACCTATCGTTTTGATTTCTTTGGTTAAGAAACCCAAAACTTGAGAGCGTTTATATAATTGATACGATTGATCTCTAAAGAAATTCAATTCACTTTGTTCTTTAGGAATTGCAGGCGTGAATATGATTAAAGATGAATCCTTGCTCTTAAACTCCGCTGGAATTTCATCCACATTATCAGAATAGTGAATCCACATACCTTCAGCTTCCAAGGCTTTAGTTAAATCAGAAGAAGTTTTATCATAGCCTCCGACGGCATAGTTATTTTGCTTGAACCATCTGGCCAAAGCACTCATACCGATACCACCGATACCAATTAAATAGACGCTATGTATACTTTTTAAATTCACTTTTTTAATTCATTCATGATTTCAACAACCGTATCTACAATTTTCTCCGTTGCATTCGGTTTTGCAAAACCTTTTATATTTTTAATTAATAGCTCTTGAGAAGCTTTATCTTTCAACAATTCTAATGCTTTTTGTACTAATTCTTGTGGAGCATCCATATCCTTTACCATCCATGCAGCAGATTTTTCTGAAAGCGCTTTCGCATTCTTCGTTTGATGATCTTCTGCAACATTTGGCGAAGGCACTAAAATACATGGTTTACCAACAATGGATAATTCTGAAATAGACAAAGCACCCGCCCTAGAAACGATAACATCTGCCATGGCATAGGCCTTATTCATATCTGCAATAAAATCGGTTACTTTAATGGTATCCGAATTGTATTTTTTCAATTCTTCGTAATAGGATTTGCCTGTTTGCCATAACACTTGTACACCTGCATTCTTTAACTCTTCCAAATGGCGTTCTATGGAAATATTTATGGTACGTGCCCCCAAACTTCCACCCATTACAAATATGGTAGGTACTCCTCGTTTTAAACCAAAGAATTCGTGTGCTCCCAAACCATAAAATTTAAAATCCACGATATTTTTACGAACTGGATTTCCAGTATATATAATTTTATCCCCTGGAAAAAAACGCTCCATGCGATCATAGGCAACACAGATTGCTTTTACTTTTTTAGACAAGGCTTTATTAGCAATACCTGCGTAAGAGTTTTGCTCTTGAATTAAGGTCGGTATGCCTAACGCATTTGCAGCTTGCAATAATGGCCAGCTTGCATAACCGCCAACTCCGATTGCAATATCCGGTTTAAACGATTTAATTATTTTACGCGCATTCCAAAAACTCATTATTACTTTAAGTGGAAACGCAAGGTTGTCGATTGTAAGTTTACGTTGAATACCACTAATCCATAAGCCTTCAATCTTATAACCAGCAGCTGGCACTTTTTGCATTTCCATACGACCTTTAGCGCCTACAAATAAAATATCCGCATCTGGAAAACGCGCTTTGATTTCATTTGCAATCGCTACTGCTGGATAAATATGTCCGCCAGTACCGCCGCCGCTAATGATTACTCGATATGGATTACGATGTTGCATACTTCGGTTCGGATGAATTAGTAGATTCTGAAATATCTCCTCTGCTTACACTTAATATAATTCCTAAAGACAATCCCGTAAATAATAAGGAAGTTCCACCCATACTTAATAAAGGCAAAGGTTGACCCGTAATCGGACCAAGTCCTACTGCTACGCCCATATTTATCATTGCTTGTCCAACAAGACTAAATGCCAAACCAGCTGAAAGCAAGCCGCCATATGCGCGCTCACTATTTACAACTGTTTTCATACCTCGATATAGCAAAGCTAAATACAGAAATAATACAAACAAGCCGCCAATTAAACCATACTCTTCAATAATAATGGCATAAATAAAATCAGAAGATGATTGTGGTAAGAAATATTTCAAATCACTATTTCCCGGACCTCTACCAAATAATCCACCATTCCATATTGCAATGAATGCTTGCTCTGCTTGATAAGGTACTTCACCTGAATCATCGAAGAAATGTTCAATACGACTAATAGCAGTTTCCAGACGTTGACCAACTTTTAAAGCAATTGTACCAAATATAGCTCCCACTAAAACAAGCATAACTAAATACTTGAGTGGCACACGACCAATAAACATCAACAACAAACACGTTGAAAATAAAATTAAAGCAGTAGATAAGTTGGACAAGGCAATAAGTCCACAAATCAATCCGCACCACAATACAATGGGAATAAAAGATTCTTTAAAGTTCTCAATATTTGCTTGACGCTTAGCAAGCATACTTGCCAAGTTCGCTATCAATGCCAGTTTGGCTAAATCGGATGGCTGAAAAGATTGATTGATAATTGGGATAACCAACCAACGACTTGCACCATTTAATTCCCCCCCCATTATAAAAGTAAACACAAGAATAGGTACAGAAATAATTAATGCAAAACGACTCAAACGAGAATAGTATTTATAATCTACTTTATGAGCTAACCACACTAAAATTAAACTGCCAATAATCAAACCGCCATGTTTGATTAAATAATACAAGGTATCGCCATCCTTTTTTTGAAAAGCAAGTGAACTCGATGCGCTATAAACAACAGCGACACTAATTAATGAGAGAAACATAATAATAGCCCAAATGAATGGATCTCCTTTCAAATTCTCCTTTAACCAATATGTTACTTTATTCAACATATATTTTTATTAACCTGCTAGTTCAACTACTAATTTCCTAAACTGATTTCCACGATCTTCATAATTCTTAAACAAGTCAAAACTTGCACAAGCAGGAGAAAGTAGAATGGTATCACCTTTTTTTGCCGAATCGTGTGCGATGCGAATTGCTTCAACCATCGATGTGGCTTCTTTTATTTCTATTTGTAGAGGAGCAAATCCAGAAATCACTTTTGAGTTATCAACTCCTAAAGCAACAATTGTATGAACCTTATCTTTTACTAAAGACGTAATCTGTGCGTAATCATTTCCTTTATCCACTCCACCCATAATTAATACTACAGGTGTTTGCATGCTATCTAAGGCATACCAAACAGAATCTACGTTGGTTGCCTTTGAGTCATTTACATATTTTACCCCATAAATAGAAGCAACAAACTCTAAGCGATGCGGTGCATTTCTAAAACTTTTTATCGCTTCAAATGCTTTTGTAGGATCGGCACCAATTGCAATAGATGCATTCATAGCAGCCATCACATTCAACTGATTGTGCTTTCCTGAAATTGGGAATGTATCCACGTTACATGAAATAATTGTATCGTCTAAACCATGCACTTGAATTGTCTTCCCATCTGAATACGCACCTGTGCTATGCAATTGCGTTAATGATACAGGTTGATAACGTGCATCAATCGTGTATTCACTTTTTGTTTTCTCTATTACTGCATCTTCAGAATAGGTAATATAAAAATCAGAAGGGGTAAGATTTTGAAATATTTTAAATTTAGAAGCAACGTAATTTTCAAATTTGTACTCGTAACGGTCCAAGTGATCTGGAGTGATATTTAACAACACTGCAACATGTGCTTTAAAAGTAGACATATCATCCAATTGAAAACTACTTAACTCCAATACATAAATTTCTTTTTCTTCTTCAATGATTTGTCTAGCGAAGCTCGTACCAATATTGCCACCTAAACCAACTGAAAAACCTAGCGTTGTAAGAATGTGATGCGTTAATAAGGTAGTAGTTGTTTTACCATTACTTCCTGTTATTGCAACAATTTTACAAGCCCCAACAATATGTCTATAAGCAAATTCTATTTCAGAAATTACTTCAATACCTTTGGCACGAATTAATTTCATTATAGGAGCTTTTTCAGGAATACCTGGACTTTTTATAATAAGGTTAGCAGACAAAATCTGATCCTCCGTATGCAATCCCTGTTCAAACGGGATATCTGCTGCTAGCAATTCATTCACATATTTTTCAGCAATCAAATTTGAATCAGACACAAATGTATCATAGCCCTTTGCCTTTGAAAGCAAAGCAGCGCCTACACCACTTTCACCTGAACCTAATATGACAACTTTTTTATACATGAATTATCTTAATTTTAATGTAGCTAACGAAAGAATTGCTAATAGAATTCCTACAATCCAAAAACGGGTTACGATTTTAGATTCGTGAAACCCAGATTTTTGATAGTGATGATGTAAGGGCGACATTTTGAAAATCCGTCGACCTTCCCCATACTTTTTCTTGGTGTATTTAAAATAAGAAACCTGAATGATAACGGATAAATTTTCAATTACGAAAATGCCACAAATTACAGGAAGCAATAATTCTTTTCTTACAGCAATTGCCATAACAGCAATTACTCCACCTAAGGCCAAGCTACCTGTATCACCCATAAATATTTGGGCTGGGTAAGAGTTAAACCATAAGAAACCAATACAAGCTCCCATTAAGGCAGCACCAAAAATTACCAATTCTCCACTATATGGAATATACATGATATTTAAATAACTGGCAAAAATAGCATTACCCGATACATAGGCAAAAATGCTTAAGGTTGCAGCAATAATAGCAGAAGTTCCTGCTGCCAAGCCATCAATTCCATCTGTAATATTTGCACCATTTGAAACCGCAGTAATTACTACGATTACTAATAACACATATAATACAGGTGTACAATTATCGGTTACCATACACGTAATGGATCCGTAATCTAATTCATTATTTTTCAAAAATGGAATGGTTGTTAAACTAGACTCTACATCTGTATAAACTGCAGAACTCTGAATGGTTGAAACGCTTCCATCAGGTAATATGTATTGTCTCACTACAACACTTGAATTATAAAGTAAGGTTAAGCCAACAACCAATCCCAGCGTAACTTGCCCAATAATTTTAAACTTCCCTTGAAGACCTTCTTTATTTTTTTTAAATACTTTAATATAATCATCCATAAAGCCAATAAAACCGAGCCATATAGTAGAAATTAATAAAAGGATGATATATATATTGGTAATTTTAGCAAATAACAAAGTTGGTATAACGATGCATAAAATGATCATCAAACCACCCATGGTAGGCGTACCTTTCTTTTCCATCTGACCTTCAAGTCCAAGGTCACGGATACTTTCACCTATTTGTTTGTTTTGAATAAATCCAATAATTTTTTTACCAAAAACCAATGCAATCAACAACGAAACAAATGCCGCCATACCTGCTCGGAAAGAGATGTATTGAAATACGCCTGCACCAAGCAAGTCATATCGGTTTTCCAAATATTCAAATAAGTAGTATAACATTAGTTCGACTGATATTGAAGTTGAAAATGATATTGTTCATTATGGCCAATAATGTAATTCAACATGTTAATTACATTGTTTAGTAATTCAACACATGCATCACATTCTCCACTTAGTGGATGTTTCATTTGAATTAACTTTAACCAATACCTTGTTTGCACAGACATTTCTGATGCAGTAGATATTGCTTCTGTAAAATCCATTTGACTTGTTGATGCCCAAGCGGTTTCAGAGTGCTTGCGAATAGACAAACCGTATTTTAATAGTCTTGCGGATAACTCCATTTCATTATTCTTTAACAGAATAGCATAGAGTTCCATAATCCTATTAGAAAGTTCAAAAGTTCGGTTACTTAGTAGTTCGTAAGTCATTGGACTAGTCTAAAGTTTTAAAAGCGTTTGCACGTTTGTTTGAATCCCTTCTTGCTTGCTCGATATGATCTACTAAGTCAGCAAAGTCTTTGTAGTCTTCCTCTAAGACAGGAACAATTTTATATATTTTTATAAATCGAATTAAATTCAATAGGCCTTTAGACTGCTTTGAAGCAGCAAGCATATTTAATCTATATTCATGATTTGAATTTGAAACTTCTGCTTGATGCAATGCATGTACAATTTCTGCATACAGCAAATCAATACGCTCAGACAAATCCAATCGATTTGCATCGCTGAGCAAAACAACAAATCGCTCAACTGAATATTTTACAGTTGTCTGATTGAAATGTTTGATTTCTAAAAAAGTAGTTATCATAAATTATTTACCTAATGTTGCCAATACTTCTTTTACAATTAATCGATCATCAAAAGCGTGTTTCACTCCTTTAATTTCTTGATATGTTTCATGACCTTTTCCCGCAATGAGAATAATATCGCCCGGGACAGCCAATGTACAAGCGAATTTTATAGCTTCTCTCCTATCTAGAACAGACAGGACTTTTTTCTTATCAACCACCCGAATTCCCTTAACCATTTGATCAATTATCTCCTGGGGTTCTTCATCTCTTGGGTTATCAGCAGTCAAAATGATATGATCACTAAATTGACATGCGATATCTGCCATGATAGGTCTTTTAGCTGAATCTCTATTTCCACCACAACCAACAACTGTAATCACTTTGTGCGATTCTTTTAACTGAGCAATTGTTTCTAATACATTCTTTAATGCATCGGGTGTATGTGCATAGTCAACAACGATGCATATTTTTGATTCTGAAATAAATTGTTCAAAACGTCCATTCGTTGGTTCGATGGAAGACAATTGCATGAGCACTTCTTCTTTATCTTCCCCAAGTAAAACGGCAGTACCATATACAGCCAGCAAATTGTACGCATTAAAATTACCTATCAATCGAAACCAAGCCTGAAAACCGTCGACTTCCATTTCCAAACCTTCCATACTTGTTGTAACAAGTTTAGCTTTAAAATCGGCCATGGTTAGCAATGAATACGTATACGTTTTGGCACGTGTGTTTTGAATCATCACTCTACCACGCTTATCGTCTGCATTAATCAATGCAAAAGAGTCATTTGGTAAACCATCAAAAAATAGTTTTTTAGCTTTGATATATTCATCAAAGGTTTTGTGATAATCTAAATGATCGTGGGTAATGTTACTAAATATAGCACCTACAAAATGCAAACCTGCAATACGTCTTTGAACAGCAGCATGTGAACTGACTTCCATAAAGCAATGTGTACAACCCGCTTCTACCATTTCAAATAATAATTTATTTATTGAAATAGCATCTGGAGTAGTATGAGTAGAGACAATTACTTTATCTTCAATTTTATTTTCGACCGTTGAAATTAAACCTGTCTTATATGCTAGTTTTCTAAATAGCGTATACAATAAGGTTACAGTAGTCGTTTTACCATTCGTACCTGTTATACCAACCAACTTTAACTTAGTAGAAGGATTACCATAAAAATTAGCAGCAATTATCCCTAACGCTTCAGATGTATCTTTTACTTGTATAATTACACAGTCTGTATCCCCATCTAATACTGGAAGTTCTTCACAAACAATCACACCTGCACCTTTACGAATTACATCGTTCATGTATGTATGACCGTCGCTGCTTACACCCCTAACAGCTATAAACATGCACCCAGCTTCAACCTTTCTAGAATCGAAACATATAGCAGCAACATCTGTATCCGTTCTTCCAGAAACCGATAATAAAGAGACCTTATATATTAAATCTTTTACCTGCATATTAGTTTAAAACTAGGGTAATGTGATTGCCTTTATTATATCTCGTACCAGCTGTTATAGATTGAGAAACAACTCTACCTGAACCTTGATAATTTACATGTAAGCCAATATTCTCAAGCACATATAAAGCATCTTTCAACTTCAATCCATTTACATTCGGAACAATACCAGTAACAATTTTCCGATCATACCAGATAACTGTTTTATTTTCTAAGTGTGAAACAACCCAATCATCATTTGCATTCGAACTTTTGTGATGTGGTATTTTAAGTTCATCACATAAGTATTTCATATCATCGAATAAGCCACCTTTTATTGCGGGATAAATACCTGGATTTTCCATTATTTTTTCCACCATTGGTTTATGCAATTCCAAATCTTGTGCAAATATTTTATCTGCGACCTCTTTAAATACGGGTGCTGCAACATCTGAACCGTAAAGATTATATCCTTTCGGATTATCAATCACAACGATGCAACTATACTTCGGTCGATCTGCTGGAAAATATCCAACAAAAGATGTATAATAGGTACGCGTATAACTTTGTTTAACCAATCGTTGAGCGGTACCCGTTTTACCTGCAATCTTATAATTCACATTTTTTATATTGGAAGCAGTTCCATTTTCGACAACACCTTCCAACATAATTTTTACTTTGCGGAGAGTTTCATCCGAACACATTCTGTCAACTACAACCTCTGTTTCATAGCTGTCTAAAATATGATCCGCCACACGTGTTTGTTTTACAATCATTGGTCGAACCATTTTCCCATTATTGGCAACACCGTTGTAAAAAGACAAGGTATGTATAGGTGACATACTTAATTCATAGCCGATAGACATCCAAGGCAAAGTAGTACCACTCCACGTTTTTGATGCCGTTGATTTAAAATAAGGTTTAGCAACACCATCCATTTGAAATACAACTGGCTCTGTAAGCCCCATATTTCGGATGTATTCTAAGAATTTTTCTGGCTTAGCACCAAAGTATTCATTTACCTTTTTAGAAATTGCAATGTTTGAAGATTTTTCAAACGCTTGTTGAAGCGTAATTTTTCCATAACCACCAGGCTTAGAATCACGCATCACACGGTCATAAAATTCATATTCGCCATTTCCAGTATCAATGGTATCCGCTAAATTGATGTCCGTATCTTCAAACAAGGCAATTACAGAAGCCAATTTAAACGTTGAGCCTGGCTCCGTTAAGCCTTGGTTCCCCATTGCATAATTGTAATTTTCCGCATAACGTCCTTCTCCAACTTTCCCTAAATTTGCAATCGCCTTAATTTCGCCTGTCGCAACTTCCATTAAAACAACACATCCATAATCTGCATCATGGGCAGCTAAATGGTTGCGAAGTGAAGCTTCGGCTACATCTTGAATATTGATGTCGATCGTTGTCACAATATCAATACCATCAACGGGCATTATTTCATTTTCGTCATGCACTGGTTTCCAATTTCCGCCAGACATTTTTCTAAATAACGCTTTTCCATTCTTTCCAGCAAGCTCCTTGTTGAAACTGTATTCCAAACCAGCACCATTATTTTCTTCATTTACAAAACCAACTGTACGTTGTGCTAAAAAAGAAAACGGCATAAAACGTTTATCTACTTTTTCAAACACAATCCCACCCCTAGATCTTCCTTCCGAAAAAATAGGCCATTCAGACATCAGTTTTTTATCTTGATAATTAATTAGTTTATGATTTAGAATGATGTACCGTTTATTTCCTCTACGTGCATCGTTGATTTTTCTTTTATATTCAGATGCTGTTTTATCTTTATAATAATTTTGAAGATTAATAGCCAATTTATCTATGCCTTTTCTATAAGTATCGTTATCCGCAATTGTTGGATCGATACATACTCTATAAAAAGGTAAAGACGTAGCAAGTAAACTTCCATCTGCTGAAAAAATATTGCCACGTGTTGGCTTTACATCTTTAAAGTCCAACAAATTTTCTTCGTGTAGTTTGGCCCATCTTTCGCTTTTTAGAAATTGAATACTTACTATTTTATATCCAATGGCAAAAGAAAATAACAGTATTACCAAAAAGGCAATACGAATACGAAGGACGATGGATTTTTTAATATTCACGTTGCTTCTCTGTTATTTTTGTAGGTGGCACAGTACTTTCTGTTAGTCCAAGACTTTGAACTTGTTTTGCTACTTCAGATTGTTTGCTTTTAAACATCAAGTCTGCTTTCAGTGTAGTAAAATCAGCTCTTAAATCATTTACTTCTGAATTTAATCTACTCGTTTTACGAACAAGTTTATCTGCATAATGTGCATTCGCTATATACAACATCATCATAAAAGCAAAAAACAATACCTTCGGCACATATTGAACAGGCAAGCCTTCATTGAATATATTCCCGATTGGTATGTATTTATCTACAATAGAAAACATTCCTTTACCAGTAGCTTTAGTGCTCTTGGTAATAGGTTCTTCAACCTGTGGAGTAGCTCTTACTGTATTTTTTGCCATATTGAAATTAAACTCTTTCTGCTATTCTTAAGCGTGCACTTCTAGCACGGTTGTTACGTTCTTTTTCTTCATCATTTGGATCAATAGCTTTACAAACTGCGTTAAATGGTTTGTTGGTATTGCCATACAAATCCTTATCTGCATCTCCATGAAATTTGCCTTGTTGAACAAAATTTTTCACTAAGCGATCTTCCAGAGAATGGTAACTGATTATGGATAGTCTTCCGCCAGGTTTCAACACCTGCTGACTTTGTTCTAATAAATCTTTAAGTGCTTCAAGTTCTTCGTTTACTTCAATTCGAAGTGCTTGAAATACTTGTGCATAATATTTACTTTCTTTTCCTCTGGGTGCATATTTAGAAAGTACTTCAATAAGTTCTGAGGTGCGATTAATAGTCTTGTTGATACGTTCTTTAACCAACGCTTGTGCTAAGGTTTTAGCATTACGAACTTCGCCATACATACCAAGAATGCTATGCAAACCATGTTCAGAGTATTTATTTATAATATCTGCAGCGGTTTTTTCAATGGCACGATCCATGCGCATGTCTAATGGCGCATCATACCGAATGGAGAAACCACGCTCTGGAGTATCAATTTGATGGGATGAAATTCCTAAATCACCCAATAAACCATCCACTTTATCTACCCCATTTAAGCGTAGGTATTTTTTTATGTATCTAAAGTTTGCGGGAATAAGAGTAAAATTGGGACCAATTAAATCTTTAGCATTATCAACTGCATCTGCATCTTGATCGAAGGCATATAATTTACCACCTTTTAGATGTTTCAATATTTCACGGCTATGGCCACCGCCACCAAATGTAACATCGACGTAGATACCCTCCGGATTAATAGCTAAGCCTTCAACACTTTCTTTTAATAAAACCGGAACGTGATACATAAGTCTTTATTCGTTTTTTGTTGGTGCTAAATATTTCTCTGCTAATTGTGCTAATTCGGATGGGTCTTGAATCAAATACTTTTGATATAACTCCGGAGACCATATCTCCACTCTATTACCCATTCCTACTACTGTAATCTCTTTCTCAATCTGTGCATGCAGTACAAGCATCTTAGGAATCAGTAATCGGCCATTTGCATCCAGTTCTATTTCATTGATTCCTCTAAAGAAATTCCGTTGAAATATTCTATACTCTTCACTGAATTCATTTAGACCAGCCACTTTGGAATAGATTTTTTTGAACTCCGTTTGCGAATACAAAACAATACAAGATTCAAACCCTCTGGAAAGCACGATATTTCCGGCATCGATTTCGGGTAAATTTGACTTAATACGAGCAGGCAGGACCATTCGGCCCTTCGCATCTACTGTACAGTCATATTCCCCTGAAAAGAATCCCATATATTTTACACTGATTTACAATTGGTTAATTCAAATTTAATAAAGAAAAAGCAAAATCCAACCACTATGACCCACTTTAACCCACATATATAGCAATTTAAACCATTTTGTGGAAAAATAAACACATTGCTAACATTTATTTGAAGGTTACCCATATCTTATTCACCGTTTAAAAATTCAAAGAATAGAATTGTCCACTTTTCAGACGAAAATTTTATTTTAAACACAAGTCCGAAAATTGTCGATTTCATAAAAGGCGTGATACTAAAGGTGTAGAGAGGCTACAAAATTTCAGTTATAGAAATATTACAATATCCACATTCTAAAAATAAATGTATATAAACTAAAACTATTCCTACAAATACCATGGACATTGAAGTTCAAGTGTCTGAAGGAAAATAAATATACTAAAAGGTATAAAAATGGAATTGTACTTTAGCACGCTATTGCACTAGTAACGTAGGGTTCAGGGAATGTTAATTCCAATAAAGTTATCAACAAATGGATAAGTTATTGCTGAAGCGCTTGCGGGGTAAGGGTTTTCCTATAATTTCGTATTACAATTATAACTTTTACAAACAAAACAACACATTATGAACAAGGCAGAATTAATCGAAGCAATTGCAGGTGAATCAGGTTTAACTAAAGCAGATTCAAAAAGAGCTTTAGACGCATTTTTGAATGCAACTGGAAAAGCGCTTAAAAAAGGTGAATCAGTTGTATTGATCGGATTTGGTAGCTTTAAAACTGCTATGCGTGCTGCTCGTAACGGTAGAAACCCGCAAACTGGCAAAGTGATTAAAATCAAAGCTAAAAAAGTAGTTAAATTCAAAGCTGGTACTGAACTTACTAAAAAAGTTAAGTAATTAACCACACTAATTTTTTGATAAAAAAACCCATTCTTATCGATTGGGTTTTTTTATGCCTTAATTTTTAATCTGCTATTTTATCAAAAAAAGCAGATTTCCAATAGATTTCGATCCTCTATATGCAGTTAGATTAATTTAACTCACTAATACACTGACAACTAATAAACATTTGTTTAATGTACTATTTAATTGGCTCTTTTGTTTCAGAACTAATTAAACTTTTAATAACTTTGTAATGAATCAAAATCCATTGATCATGACAGAAGAAATAGTATCAGAAAAGCAAAGAGGCCTTATTGAAAGATTGGGTGTATTTTATGAACAGGAAGGTTTTCACCCTGCTGGCGCTCGTGTACTTGCCTTGTTATTGATTGCCGATAGAAATGAATTAACATTCGATGAAATAAAAGATACACTAGCAATAAGTAAAAGTGCAACGAGTACTGCAATCAATTTACTGATTACAACAAAACGGGTAGAGTATTTAACAAACCCTGGAGAGCGTAAACGATACTTTAGAGCTACTATTTCGAATTGGAAAATGCATATGAAAGAAAAACTTGAAGGATTTACAACCATTAACACCCTTATGGATGAGATAATCAATCAACGTCCTGCTGCGACTAAAGAGCTCAACGATAGTTTAAAAGAATTGAACAGTTTTATGCTCTACTTTCAAAAAGAAATTCCGCATTTAATTGAACGGTGGAAAGAATCTAAAAAAAAATAATATAGAACTACAATATAATTATACAACAAACGACTTAAAGCCAACTCCTTTTAACAAACAATGTATATGAGAATACCTCTCCTAGCCTTCCTAGTCTTGCTCTCAACTGCACAGGCAATGGCACAACAAAAATATACGCTAAAACAGTGTATAGATTATAGTTTACAAAATCATCTTAGCAATCAGGTTTACAAAAACAACTCTGAAATTGCAAAGCAACAAGGTAGAGAAGCAATTGCGGGATATTTACCCCAAGTAAACTTAAACACGAATATGGATGATAACCTAAAATTGGCAACATCAATAATTCCTGCAGGACCATTTGGACCTGAACCACAAAAGTTTCAAATGGGACAAAAATATGTAACCGGTACTACAGCTCAATTGGATCAAGTCATTTATGACCAATCTATGATTTATGGTATCAAAGCAAACCAACCTAACAAAGAACTGGCAGTATTAAATGAAAAACAAAATCAAGAAACATTAATTTACAATACTACGGCAGCCTATATTGAAACAGTGATCTATGCTGAAAAAATTCGTATCCTTTCGAACAATGAAACGAAATATAAAGAATTATTAAACATAAAAAAGTTGCAATACGAAAAAGGTACCGCTACACAAATAGATTATAACCGCATTCTTGTTACCTATAAAAATATTGTTGCTGAGAAAACACTGGCTGAAACAAATAGAGAGTTAGGATTAAATAAGCTTAAAGATGCTATGGGTATGACATTAGAAGAGTCATTTACAATTATCGATTCATTGGATTATGGACGTTTAATACCAGATTCAGATATCAATCAGTTTGATGTATCACAATTATTTACATATAAAATCAATACGCAAAAAATACGTTTACAAGAGATTGATGTAAAACGCAAAAAAGCTGCATTCATGCCAACACTAACGGGATATGCACGATATGGTGCACAATCGTATAGCCAAACAAGCAGCACGCTTTTTCAAACATGGTTTGATTATTCTGCGATTGGTGTAAAACTAAGTATTCCAGTATTTAGTGGGTTTAGAAAAGAAAGTCAATTAAAACAAAGTCAATTGAATTTATTAAATCTTCAAAAGAACTTTATGATTACAAATAACACCTTAAGATTGCAAGCATTGAATGCGAACACGCAATTGAAGAAATCATACAACGATGTTACAAATAATAAAGAAAATTTAACTCTCGCTCAAGAAGTTTTCGATATAACAAACCTTCAATATCAAAAAGGTACCGGCACCCTAACAGAGCTTCTTAACTCAGAGTATTCGTTGAAAGAAGCGCAAAACAACTACATAACATCCATGTTGAATTTATTATCTTCAACACTTAACAATGAAAAAGCGAATGGCACTTTAATTCCTTTTGCAACTAAATTATAAAAACCCTTTCCAGAACAGTCATATGAAGAAGATTTTAATTATTGGCGGTATTGTGGCATTGATAGCCGTAATCGCATTACGTTTGATTAGCAATAAAAAAACAATCAATGAAAATAAGCAAGTTGTTGATCGTTCTAAAATCCCAGTTTCGGTAACCATTGCATCTGTTGAAGAAAAACCTGTCAATAGTTCATTTCAATTACCGGCAACATTAAATCCGTTTGAAGAATCAATAATCACTGTTACTGTTTCGGGAAAAATCACTCAACTCAGTATTGATAATGGTTCAAGGGTACACAAAGGTCAACTTATTGGATCTATAGATACAGATTTGAAAAAATTAAATCTAGAGGCTATTGAATTATCAGAATCAAAATTAAAAAGTGATTACGAACGAACAAAAGAATTGTTTCAAGGAAAAGCTGCAACAGAAACAAATGTAATTGATGCAAAATATGCGTATGACAACAAACATATTGAAGCAAATCAAATTCGCAAACAAATTTCAGATGGCAATATTATCGCTCCATTTAATGGAATTATATCAAATAAAAATTTGAATATAGGTGAATTTGCAAATGTAGGAACAGCCATTGCTTCTATTGTAAATATTGAACAATTAAAAGCACAGGTATATGTGAATGAAAAAGATGCATATCGTTTAGTTCTTGGTCAAGCTGCTTTCATAACTTCTGAAGTATACCCTGGTGTAGAATTTAAAGGAAAAATTTCTTTTATAAGTCCAAAGGGAGATGCAAGTCATAATTACTTAATTGAAGTGACCTTACAAAATTCAGGGAAAAATACGTTAAAGGCTGGTACATACGCGTTAGTTGAATTCAGATCTGAGACTATTCGTAATGTGTTACAAATACCTAAAAATGCGTTAGCAGAAGGGTTGAAAAATCCATATGTATACGTGGTAGAAGGTACAAAAGCAAAAATGAAAAAAATTACAATTGGTCGTGAATTGGGAGAAAACATTGAAGTCGTAAACGGACTTACTGTTGGAGAACAAATCATTATTAGCGGTCAAATTAATTTATTTGATGGAAGTAACATTCAGGTTGTCACTAGTAAATAAGTAAAGGTATGTCAATTACAGAAATAGCCGTAAAAAGACCGTTACTGATTACAGTAATATTCTTCACACTGATTTTATTCGGTTGGATTAGTTATACAAGTTTAGATTATAATTTACTTCCAAAATTTGAAGTAAATGTAATCACCGTACAAACAATTTATAAAGGTGCATCTTCCGATGAAATTCAAAGCTCGATAACAAAGCCCGTTGAAGATGCTGTGGCTTCTATTGAAGGCATAGACATGATTACATCTACTTCCATGGAAGGTGTATCCATGATTGTTATTCAATTAAAGCCCGGCACCAGCACCATTAATGCGCAACGGGATGCAGAACGAAAAATAAATGAAATTAAAGCGACTCTGCCAGATGACGTAGATGACCCCGTTATTAGACGTGTAAACTTAGATGAAATACCGGTTTTGAAAATTAGTGCGACTGCCAATATTCCACAATCAAAGTTATACGATTTGATCGATCAAAAAGTAAAACCATTGTTATTAAATGTTGAAGGTGTAGGTACTGTAAATATTATTGGTGGAAACGAACGTGAGATTAAAATCACGCTAGACAACGATAAATTACAAGCGTATGGAATTTCATCTTCTCAAATAAATCAAATTATAGCCAATAGCAATTCATCATATCCTGCAGGTAGTGTAGAAACAACTAACGATCGGTTGTCCATACGCATGAATGCTAAAGTTGCAACAGTAGATGAATTAAGAAATCTAGTTGTTGTAGAAAACAAAGATGGTAGCAGAGTTTTGATTAAAGATGTAGCAACGGTAACGGATGGCTTAGCAGAATCTACAACAATCAATAGAATCAACGGACAAAGTGGTATCGGTATTGAAATTGTTAAACAATCAGACGCCAATACGGTAAATGTAAGTCAGTTTTCTAAAGTACAATTAGAGAAATTAAAAGAATTATATGCAACAGAAGGCTTTGATTATAAAATTGCAACAGATCAATCTGTGTATACACTAGCATCTGCTGATGCGGTAACGCATGATTTATTTCTAGCAGTGTTAATTGTAGGAACGGTTATGTTGTTATTCTTACATAGCTTCCGCAGTTCTTTGTTTGTATTGGTTGCTATTCCTTCTGCCATGATACCAACATTTATACTGATGTATGTTTTTGGATTCTCCTTAAACTTAATGACATTAATGGGTCTATCCTTGGTTGTAGGTATTCTTGTAGATGATAGTATTGTAGTATTGGAAAATATTTTCCGTCATTTAGAGATGGGTAAAAACAAAGTGCAAGCTGCATTAGAAGGTAGAAGTGAAATTGGTTTTACTGCGATTGCAATTACCTTGGTGGATGTCGTGGTATTCCTACCCTTATCATTAAGTTCTGGTATTATTGGTAATATTCTTAGAGAGTTCTCATTGGTTGTGGTATTCTCAACCTTGATGAGTTTATTTGTATCCTTTACTCTAACCCCTTTACTTGCTTCTAGATGGGCTAAGTTAGAGATTTTAAATAAAAAATCATGGTGGGGATATATCAACATTAAGTTTGAAGATTTCTTAACAAGTTTAAAAGAAGCGTATGGAATTGGTTTGTATTGGGCCCTAAACCACAAAAGATGGGTTGGTCTAACCATTATCGCTCTTTTCATTGGTGCTTTAGCATTATTACCTGCAGGTTTTATAGGCTTTGCATTTATTAGTACAGGTGATCGTGGAGAGTTTGCAATTAAAGTAGAATTGGCACCCGAAACACCTTTGTATCAAACAAACTTAAAAGTTAAAGAGATTGAGACCATGTTATTGGCGCAACCTGAAGTAATCAAAGTATTTACAAACGTAGGTACACAATCTGGTGCTATGGGTGGTGGTTCTTCAAATTCTAATCTAGCAGAGGTTACAGTAACCTTGGTTGATAAATCTGAACGAACTATGTCATCTGATGTATTTGGTGCAGAGATGCGAAATAAAATTGGTGCAATACCTGGAATCAAAGTAACGGTGTTACCTGTTAGTATTACTGGTAATAGTCAGTCACCAATTATGATTGCCGTAAAAGGCACAGATATGGATAGTCTTTGGAAGGCGGCACGTATGTTAAAACAAGTAGTTGTTGAAACACCAGGTACAGACTATGTAGATTTCAGTACAAAAAGTTTAAAAACAGAAATAGATATAAAACTAGATCGCGATAAATTATCTAACGTTGGCTTTAGTGTGCCTGAAGTTGGTAATGCTATACAGCTTGCCTTTAGGGGTAATGACCAAACGAAGTTTAAAGATAAAGGAGAAGAATACAGCATCAATGTTTCGTTAGACAAAGGAGATAAACAAGATATAGAAAGTGTTAAGAACCTTATTATTCGAAATAGTAAAGGAACATCTATCCGTTTGGGTGAAGTAGCTGACATTAAGGAAATACTTGGGCAATCAGTATTGGAACGCACCAATCGTATGAATTCCATAAAAGTAACTTCTGCCGCTGTTGGGAGACCATCTGGAACTATTGTTGCAGATATACAAGCGCGACTTGAAAATGAAAAATTACCAGAAGGTATATTAATCGATTATCAAGGAGATGCTAAAAATCAAAAAGATGCCTTTGGTAGTCTTGGTATGGCAATGCTAATGGGTATAATATTGGTTTATTTGATCATGGTTGCATTGTATGAAAGTTTGGTATATCCATTTGTGGTACTCTTCTCTATACCTGTAGCTTTAATCGGCGCATTATTAGCCTTGGCATTAAGCATGCAAACTTTATCCATCTTTGCTATTGTAGGTTTGATTATGTTATTAGGTTTGGTAGCAAAAAATGGTATTCTGATTGTCGATTTTACCAATCACTTAAAAGCAGAAGGCATGAATCGTTTTGATGCATTGATAGAAGCTGGTAAAGAGCGATTGAGACCAATCTTGATGACAACCATTGCAATGATTACTGGGATGCTTCCAATTGCACTTGCAACAGGATCTGGAGCAGAAGTTAAAAATGGTATGGCTTGGGTTATTATTGGTGGATTATCAAGTTCTTTAATCTTAACCTTATTCTTAGTACCTGTGATGTATATGATTATAGATAGTGGAGTTGAGCGCGTAAATAAATTCTTCAGAAAGCGTTTTTTCAAAGAATCTAGAAAACAATTGCTCGTAAAGGAAACCATTGATTATTAAAATGTGTTGTATATGTATTGTTATTGTTTCCTTAATTAATAATGGTTGTAGTTTAGTTTATACAGTTGAGAGCTCCAAAGAAATTTGGGGCTCTTTCTGTTTGTGCTGTTATGGATTTCTATATTCTAGATATTCACCTTCAACTATTTCATTTTTATAATTAGATTTATTTACTTTAATACTTAGAGAATCTCGTCTTTGTTTCCATTGTAAATCTTCTGGCTTTTCCTTCAAATAGCTATCATACGATTTAATTGCTCTTTGCAAAAAACCTTTTTTTTCTTGAGCCATACCTAAATTTAAAAAAATAATATAATTTCTACTGGCTGCAAATTCAAAATCAGTTATTGCTAAATCAAGACTATCTAATTCCATATATACCAAACCTCGATCAATATATGCATCTACATATGATTCCGACACATTAATCGCTTTCGTATATTTTAAAATAGCTGAATCTCTGTCCCCTTTATAATAATACACATCTCCTATAAATCGATTTAGGGAAGCCTTATCTTCTGGGTATTTTATTATTCTCAATTCGGAAATTTCAATTATTTTTGGATATTCCTCTAACGTCATAAGACTATCTATCTCATTATGATAGACATAATCAGAAGCTTTTTTCCGTTTAATTTCCATACTATTTTTTCTAATGGTATCTTCAATGATTCCCAATCTAAAATCTTCATAAAGACTAATCAAGCTCTTAATAAATAAAAGTCCAACCATACCAATAAAGCAATAGACAACCCATCTAGCTACTTTTGAATTTCTAATCTTATCAGACGTTGGCATAATTTATATTATATATTTCCATTTTGTTAAATTTAGGGAATTACGATAACGGATATTTATTATTGAAAAGGCTCGTTACTAATTAAGTCGTCGGACCAAGTGAAAAAATGATCTAACGACTGCTCAAAAGGATAAATTTTTACTAAATGACGTTACTATTTATTTAGAAAATAACATAACGACTACCCCCTACTTACGTTTCGTTTTGGGTGCTGTGTAATTCGTATTTTTATTAATAGGATTCTTAACTAGAGAATTAATAACTTTTAAGCCTTCACGCAGCTCTCTTTTTAATTTAACAATGTAATTCCATTGTTGAATGAATATCCAAAATGAAATAGGGAATACGAGTATTAATAAAATTTGAAAACGTAAGGATAACGTATAATCCTTGTACATCAGTTCTGGAATTGCATTTGTTGAAATGCTTGAATTATCAATCAGTAATAATGATCTATATTCAGAATAAAAACCGACATAATTTCTCAAAAAAGAAAAAAACCGATTTCTATTGATTGAAAACAACATACTAAAACGCACATCCAATATTTTTTGAGCATCTTGATTAATAAGCAAGCGATTTTCTGATAGAGTATTTTTCATATTTTTTCTTCAACAATAGGTTGATTCAACACAAGCGCGTATAAATAAATCATTGCCATATAAGGCAATATGTATATGATGGTAAGAAAAAATGAATATATAGAATAAAAATCACCATATAAAAGATTAAGACTCACGAATAGACTTATGGATTCAATTATAAAAAATACACCTATTAACTTCAACGCTTTACCTATTTTACCAGAACATGTATTTAATAGCAATTGAATTGAGATGCCAATTATTGAAGCATATACAAAAAAGATTGGAATGTATTGATAAACTTCCTTTTTATAAATACTTACTATTTCGGCATCCCTTACATAACTTAACACCAGCAAATAGGTGTTCATAAATAGAAAATACGCTATTGTAAGTAGGTAGATAACGAAAATAAAAAGTGAGATCTTTTGTTTCAATTCGAAGCGAACAAATACATATAAATAGTAGATGCCTATTAAACTACATATATCCCTAAGAATAGTTATTATAAAATACGCCCTTAAATCTACTCCTCCTAAGTTTCCATAAGCAATAAAAAAGATCATTATAGCCAATACTAAAATAATACCTTTCAATTGATTATTGTTAGTGATAATATTATCTAAAAATTTCTTATCCATGGTGTTAAAATATAGCGTGAATATAAAAATAGATAATTTGTATCACATTAGAGCATAAATAAAAAAGCAATTTGTAAGCGCAATAACTCGTTGGCCGAAAAAAATAAAACTGGAATAGACGAATCAAACGTATCTTGTAATTATACGTGCATTGCTGAATTCCATCTGAACTAGGAACACAATCCTCAAATAATTGACATTCAAAATATCATACTTCAAATCAAAATGAACAACCTAATTTATATTGTTAGCAGATATCGTACTTTCAAAATAAATTTCTTTTTAACCTACTCCAAAAACTCAATTGGGATTTATTCGTTTCACATAATCGTTTATATTCTTCTAAAAAACGAATCAAGTCTAATGGTAATGATCCCCCAACTCTAGGATTTAGTTCAAATATTTTTGGAACATTATTTTGAATTTTATAATCAAAACACCCAACTCCATTATAATTTATTTTTTGTAATAACTTCTCGAAAACAGCTGCATGATCTGTATTTACAGGAACAATAACTGCAGTTTTAAAAGGAGGACTTTCCATTCCTTTAACAAAACTCGACTTCGGAAATGTGAATTTAAAAGTTTGGCAATATTCAAGCTTATTATTCGTAAAGATAAAATGTGTTGTATGCTCATCAATACCAAAAATATATTCCTGTTTAAAATAATTACCATCTGATACTAAATGTGCCAAAGCACTATCCTTTTCAGCACTATCTACAATATGTGAATTTTGCCCCCACTCGTCTAGATTTTTTTTTAAGATATATGGAAATTGGGCATCTTCAGATAAAATTTTAGGAATATTATCTTCAAACCCATTTTTAATTAAAAAATCATTGAACGAATATTTATCATTACAAAAATCAACAACCTCATTAGATGCAACAAGATATTTGCAAGATAGATCTGAAAACCGATTATTGAGAATATGAATATCTTTTTCATATAAAGGAATCACAATGTCATATTTACGCAAAGTGCTAATTTTTGAAAAATCTGCATATCTAAAATCATAATCCTTTTTATTATATCGACCTTCGGACTTCATTTTCCAATCATCCTTATCACTGAACAAAATTTTAAACATATTATTATTTTATTTGTAGATAATGTAAATAATTCCTTAATACAACATCACATTTTCATTTCAGATAATTTACATTACAAAACCCAATTAATCTCTTTTAAATTCATGAATCAATGTAGCAACCAATCCTGTCCAGCCTGTTTGGTGGGATGCACCACAACCTCTACCATTGTCTCCATGAAAGAATTCATAAAATGAAATTAGATTTTTGAAATGTGGGTCTTTGTTAAATTTATCAACTTCTCCATTTACAGGCCTTTTTCCATTTTTATCTAATCTGAAAATATTTATTAATCTGTCCGATAATTCTCCTGCAATATCTTTTAGTGTTAACATCTTGCCACTATCTGTTGGATATTCGATTAAGAATTCATCTCCATAATAGGAATGGAATTTCATCAAACTTTCAACAATCATATAATTTATGGGGAACCAAATAGGACCTCTCCAATTTGAGTTTCCACCAAACATTGCAGAGTCTGATTCTCCTGGCTTGTATGCTACCGAGAATACCTTTCCTTGATAATTAAATTCGTAAGGTTTTGCTTCGTGTTCTTTAGAAAGTGCACGAATACCAAAGTCGGATAAGAACTCTGTTTCATTCAACATTCGCTTCAACACCATCGTCATACGATGTCCACGGAGTAAGGAAAGTAATTTTGTATTATGATCTCCATCATCCGTCCAACGAGATACTTCACTTGCTAAATCGGGTCTATTTGCTAAAATCCATTCAAGTCTTCGTTTAAAATCAGGGAGTTTATCAACGCTTGGTTTATTCAAAACTTCAACAGCAAAGAGTGGAATAATCCCAACAATGGATTTCACTTTTAAATGTTGACTTTTACCATTCGGCAAGTGAATGATATCGTAATAGAATTGATCGTCCTCATCCCACAAGCCTACTCCTGTATCACCAATATTATTCATGGCGCCTGCAATGTATAAGAAGTGTTCAAAATACTTAGAGGACAAATCTTGATACACAGGATTAACTAATGCAAGTTCGGTAGATATTCGAAGCATGTTCAATGAATACATTGCCATCCAACTAGTACCGTCCGATTGTTCTGTTCTACCGCCAATTGGTAGAGGTTGACTGCGATCAAATACTCCAATATTATCTAATCCTAAGAAACCGCCTTCAAATATATTTTTTCCGTTTTTATCTTTTTGATTTACCCACCAAGTAAAGTTCATGGTAAGTTTGTGTAAAATACGCTCTAAGAAAGCTGTATCACCCACACCACCATTACGTTCTTTATCTAATTCATATACACGCCACGTTGCCCAAGCATGTACAGGAGGGTTCACATCACCAAAATTCCATTCGTAAGCAGGAATTTGTCCGTTGGGATGCATATAGTATTCACGCAACAAAATGGTTAGTTGACGTTTTGCAAAATCAGGGTCAATTTGTGCTAAAGGAATGCAATGAAAAGCCAAATCCCATGCGGCATACCATGGATACTCCCATTTATCAGGCATAGAGATTACATTGGAATTGTTTAAATGTTCCCAATGACTATTTCTTCCTTTTTTTCTTTTTTCAGAAATGGTATCTTTTCGAACGGGGTCTCCATCTAACCACTGCTTCACGTTAAAGTAAAAGAACTGCTTGCTCCACATCATCCCAGCATAGCCTTGACGTTGAATCAAACGCAGCTCATCTTCTTTTACACCATCTTGTACTTCATTATAAAATTCATCGGCTTCGCGCAACCGATCTGCAAAAATCTTATCGAAATCTTCAAAAGGTTTTGCAAGAGTTTTATCTGTAAGTCTCGTACGAACAACTTTTGTTTCACCCGGCTTAACTTTCATTTTATACATGGAAGAAGCTTTCGTGCCTTCTCTTTGCAGCATGTTTACTGCACTTGTATTGTCGTCAACAACGTAATCGTTGATACCATCTTTACAATAACTGTATTTATTGGCTTTGTTGTATAATCGTTTGTTGTTGGATTCATTTTCACAAAACAACAAGCGATCAGATTGATCGGAATAAAAGTTTCGCTTTCCAATAAAATCATGTTCAACTAAAATAGACCCATCTTTTTGTGCAGACATTTTAGGTTTAGCAAAATCATATCCCCACGTCCAGATATTACGAAACCACATCGTTGGCAATACCGTTATTTCTGCCTCTTCCGGACCACGATTGATAACACTTACCTTAATAAGGATATCTTCCATATCCCCCTTTGCATATTCAATAAATACATCAAAATATTTATCTTCATCAAATACACCAGTATCAATTAATTCGTATTCAGGTTCATGTCTGGAACGTTGATTGCCATCTATTAACTTTTGGTATGGAAATTCTGCTTGTGGATATTTGTACAGCATCTTCATGTAGGAATGTGTTGGCGTACTATCTAGGTAGTAGTACAATTCTTTCACATCTTCGCCATGATTTCCTTGATTCCCTGTCATCCCAAACAGCCGTTCTTTCAAGATGGGATCCTTTCCATTCCACAAGGCAACTGAAAAGCACAACAATGATTTATTATCTGAAATACCTGCAATCCCCTCTTCACCCCAACGATAGGTATAACTACGCGCCATATCATGGGTTGTATGTTCCCATGCAGATCCGTCTTCACTATAATCTTCGCGTACAGTCCCCCATTGACGGTCTGTTAAAAACGGTCCCCAGTTTTTCCATGGATTATTTTCTTTACTCGTCTTTAATCGATTGTGTTCTGCTGTATTGTAATTAGACATCTTATTAAATGCGCTTAGCGCTTCTTTATATGAATTATTCGCTTTAGTCTATTATTGGGAATAGTTTGTAATCAATCATATACGTGCGAGGTGTATATATTCGAATTACCTTTTTAATCATTCGCTTGCCTTGTAACTCAAACGCTATTTGATAATAATCTTCCATTAATTTCACATCCAATATTAATTCACATACAGAAGTGCTGGTAGGGGTAACGTGATATACGTTCCGTTCTTCTGTAGATTTTTCAACAATAGCATCGTTACTTGAAAGGATTTGATTGAACAGGACATTTTCCATGCCTTCTACTACCCTACAATAAACAGTAGTGACTTCTGCTCGCTTAAGGTTGGTTAGAGGGATCATTGAGTCTCCTTTGAGTTCGTAAAACGCTACCTTAGGAATACCGCCTTCGTTATGATTTAATGATTTATCCTGTTGTGCAAAGCTGCATAGTTGAATATGAAAACATAGAATCAGAACGAAAAGCTTAATGATTTGAAACATGCGCATTTTTTGAAATAGCTAAGATAAAAAAATATTTGTTTAGACACCTATTTATGAACTATCTTGCCTGTGCTACGATTAATTATTTGTACTATTTAATCAAATTTGAAAGTACCTATTACTGAAAATTTAAACGAGAATTCTTACATTTCGAACATTCGAATACTGTATTATTAATACGAGAAAAAATGATTGGGGTTATACAACGTGTAAAAAAAGCTCAAGTAGAAATAAATGGGGCTATCTATTCGAACATTCAAGAGGGTTTATTGGTACTATTAGGAATTACTCATGCAGATGAACAAGCCGATGCAGATTGGATGGCAACTAAAGTTTGTGGTTTACGAATTTTTTCAGACGACAATGGTAAAATGAACAAATCACTGACAGATATAAACGGCGAATTGCTGATTGTCAGCCAGTTTACATTATTGGCAAGTACCCAAAAAGGAAATAGGCCTTCTTTTATTGAAGCAGCACGGCCAGAACAAGCCATTCCTCTATACGAACAATTTATACGTTCTTGTCAGCTTAACATCACAAAATATATAGCTACGGGCATATTTGGTGCAGATATGTTGGTAACATTAGCTAACGATGGACCCGTTACCATTATCATAGATTCTAAAAATAAACATTAATTATGCATCTAAAAGAACTACAATCCAATGTAGACCAATGGATTAAAGAACATGGGGTACGTTATTTCAACGAATTAACCAATACTGCATTGCTGGTTGAAGAAGTAGGAGAAGTTGCTCGTATTATGGCACGTACCTATGGAGAACAATCGTTTAAAGAATCGGATAAAGATAAAAACTTAGCGGATGAATTGGCAGATGTTCTTTTTGTATTGACTTGCATAGCCAATCAAACAGGAATTGATCTTGAAAAAGCCATGCAAGAAAATATGCAAAAAAAAACAAATCGAGATAGAGACCGACATAAGAATAATGACAAGCTTAAGTCTTAGAAAATATAAATTGCCAAAATGCACATTAGCATTTGAATAAAAGCGTTAAATAGTTAATTTTATGCGTATAACCATTAAAACCATAAACCGATGAGTGCTTCTAAAGCAGTGAACTTTCCGATTGAACGTACACAACATTCAAGATTGTCTGAAACTGATTTTTCGAACTTGGAATTTGGAACGGTCAACTCGGATCACATGTTTGTGGTTGATTATAAAAAAGGTACTTGGGTAGATCCTAAAATTATTCCTTTTCAAAATATTTCAATTAGTCCAGCGTGCAGTTCATTGCACTACGGTCAAACGGTGTTTGAAGGCATGAAAGCATTCAGAGCACCCAATGGTGATTTATTAGTTTTCAGAATTGAAAAACATTTGGAGCGCATGAACAACTCAAACCGTCGTTTATGTATTCCAGAAATTCCTGCTGATTATTTTTACAATGCTATTGAAGAATTGGTACGTTTGGATCAAGACTGGATTCCAAATAAAGAAGGTTGCTCTTTATATTTAAGACCATTCATCTTTGCAAACGACCCATTCATAGGCGTTAAACCTTCTTCAGCATATAAATTTATGATTTTTACCTGCCCTGTTGCAGGTTATTACAAAGGTACTGTGAAGGTAATTATTGAGTCGGATTTTGTACGTGCTTCTCCAGGAGGTATTGGTGCAGCTAAGACGGGTGGTAACTATGCAGCTTCTTTATTGCCTGCAAAAATCGCTTCGGATAAAGGCTACCAACAAATATTATGGACAGATAGTAAAGAGCATAAATATTTTGAAGAGTCTGGCACAATGAATTTGATGTTTGTAATCAATGATGTATTGATTACACCTTCGTTGGATGGCTCTATCCTACCGGGTATTACGCGTGACACGATTTTAACGATTGCTAAAGATTGGGGAGTTAAAGTAGAAGAACGAAAAGTGAGCATTGAAGAAGTACTTACTGCGTTTGACAATGGTACCCTTCAGGATGCATTTGGTACAGGAACCGCAGCAACCATTACTCAGATTGCAGAAATACACCACAACGGCAAAGACATGGTATTGCCTGCTGTTGAAACAAGAACTTTATCCAATAAATTGAATCAAACGATTCTTGATTTAAAACATGGTATTGGTGAAGACAAACATAATTGGGTACATAGAATTAAAAAATAATCATTATCAGAATTATACAAAAAAAAACGCTGTTGATGAGACAGCGTTTTTTTTTACACAATACTTCATATGTGTTTGAATTGAATAAACATTTTCAAACGTTTTATCAACAAGCCCATAAACGAGGGGTAAGCATCTGCACATATCCCTAATTTTTTTATTAAGTTTGCACAAATATAAATCCTATACTATGTTAAGTCCTTCAGAATATACTAAATTATACAAAACACTAGACGAATACTTCGCATCAGATGCATGTAAAACTGCTTTTATGAAAAGTGATGGCTCAGGTGTTGATTATAATTTAATCACATTATGTGTAGACGAGCTCATTTGTGAAGAGTTTGCCTATGACAATCCAAACAAAATAAGTGATAAAGTGAATAAACTTAATGGCAAGAATGATTTTGATAAAACATTGATTGCTTTGAAAAATCCAAAGAAAGAGGTTGTTGCTAGCTTTAAATATTCTACCATCCGTGACTAACTATATATCTGTAGGTTAATTAAGTAATTAAAATTAACCTACAGATATATAATTCATTTTTGATTTTTTATACCTTCCTTTTTATTTGCTCCAATACCCTTTAGTTTGTACCTTATTTAAGAACATATATTAGATGTACTTAAATAGTGTGTTAGATGCAAGCATTTTTATTTAAACCTGACACACCTTAATTACCGTATATGTATTAGATTAAGACAAAACGGCTATGTTTAAAAAAATTTTTATACCCATATATTTAATTATTTTCATAGGCTTGGTCTATGTTCTTTTTTTCAGAGATACAACCAAGCACCCAGATTGGGAACCTTTTAATGAAACTATTTTTCACAAAGCAAAACGTGAAAACAAATTTGTAGTATTACAATTAGCGGCCAATTGGTGCCATTGGTCTCATGTAATGGAAGAAAAAACTTATGCCAATCCATTAATAATTGAGTACTTAGATAAAAATTATATTGTTTGTAAAGAAGATTATGATTTACGACAAGACTTAACCAGTTTATATACAAACTATGGCCCGCCAACAACCATTATTTTTGATGCTGATGGTAACGAACTATTAAAGGAAAGTGGATTCATAGACAACGATCGATTTATGGCATTGCTCACGCAATTACGAGCAAACCCAAGTCCATTATTTAGCAACAAACCCTCTCTGAATATAGAACACACAACAGATTCATCCAAACAAAAATCTCTTGATTATTTAAAAGAGAAGTTTATTAACTCCTTAGATTATGAAAATGGTGGATTTAATTTTGGTCAAAAATTCATAGACTTTAAAACATTTGAATATGCTTTTAATCAAAGTAGTATCGATACCAGCATGCACAAATGGGTAGAGAATAGTATTATTAATTCTACCGGAATTTATGATAACGTTTGGGGAGGAGTCTATCAATACGCAAACAACAATGATTGGAAACAAGTACATTATGAAAAACTGTTAGAGGTACAAGCACGATATATAAAAATGTATTGTTGGTATTATAAACGATACAATGATATTGATGCGCTCAAAAAAGCGGAAGGCATTGCTGCTTATGTTGTGCGTTTTTTAGAAGCTAAGGATGGTACCTATTACAATGCACAAGATGCCGATCTTATGCCAGGTATAAAAGCAACAGATTATTTTAAATTAAATAATGAAGGCAGAATTGCTCAAGGAATACCCGCAATTGATGAAAATAGTTATACAAACAGCAATGCAGAAATTACGGAAGCTTTTTTGATATTATGGGCTACAAATAACAATCAAGTTTACTTAGATAAAGCTATTAAATGTGCGTATGTATTAATGAATGATTATAAAATCAATAATGCCTATACACACAGTACAAATAAACTTTCAACCATTTCATTGAAAGATAATTTAGCTATGGTTAAAACGTTGATTCTTTTATACCGTGCAACATCAAATACACTTTATAAAAAAGAAGCTGCAAAATTACTCAGGGAAATTACACATACATTTAATTCCGGAAATGGCTATTTGTATTCATTTGTTGGCAGTAGCCCATTAAAAGCGACGTATAACATCTCTGAAAATATTGAAGCATGCAGATTATTAAATTACAGTTCCTATTTCTTTAAAAATTCAGCTTATAAATTTGCCGCTGAAAATATTATGCAATTTCTTATAAAACCTGAACTCATAAAAACATACTCAACAGAAGCAGGAATATTGAGTGCAGCAAATGAATTATTGGAAGAACCGAATACGGGTGTATACATGCAAAAAACAACTCCCGCCCAACAAGCTGCATTTATAAAATCATGTATCTCCTTTCCAAAATTCTACTTCAATAATGAAGTGTATACAAACCAAACTATCAGTTCTGAAAAATATGAATTATTTCAAGCGTATGACAAAAACTTTATGATTTTATGTACGTCAACTGTTTGTAGTTCGCCTCAATACACCATACAATCCTTTACAAACCTATTATATAAACGCTTGTTTAACGAAACAAAAAAACAAGCCAATTTCTAATTAATCATAAACAGGATGGGGCTTAAAGTGAATTGAATTTTATATTTGAAACTAGATTTCTAGATACCTTAACACAACAAACACAAAACATTTAGATATTATGAATCAATTTTACTGCATAATAACTATTGAAGACATAAAAAAAGTGCGGATATAAATCCGCACTTTTTTTATAAAATATTTAATTCAATATCCTTATGCAGATGGTTGTTGATCCATTTCAATAACATGTGCCAATGTTTTCAATATTGTAGCATGCTTTTTAACAAATGGATTTGTTTTGTCCCACACATAACCAGCCAATACAGAACATATCATACGCTTGTGATCCATATCTGGATTCTTCGCAAAGAAAACAGTATGTAAAGATCCATCATACCAACCTGTAACAAAAGAGCGGAATGTATCAATACCATGCATCATGTGATCTACAAACTCTGTTTGCCAATCTACCGTTTCGCCTTTTAAGAATTTAACTGCAAGCTTACCCCCCTTAGAACCTGATTCCATGGCGAATGTAGCACCAGAAGAAAATATAGGATCTAAAAATTCAGTAGCATTACCAGTTAACACAAAACCGTCTCCATATAATTGCGATGCAGAAATAGCAAAACCTTCCAGATTTTTGGGCTCAAATAAAAACTCAGCATTCTCAAAACGTTCTGCAATATGACCTTCACTTGCAATCATAGCGCGCATTTTTTCTTCTTGCGTACCTTCAAATTGATTTAAATATTCAGGGTTGCCAACAAAGCCTACAGAAGTAATGCCTGTGGCAAAAGGTATTACCCAAATCCAAACTTTCGGTTTGTGAACCACAGCTGTAATTCTATTTCCTTCTACTTCAGCACCTGGGCGCTTGGGATCTTTAATATGTGTAAATAAGGTTTTTCTTGATTCAAAACCGGATGGCTTATCTAAATTAAATAAACGTGGTATTACACGGCCATAGCCACTTGCATCAACAATGAAGCGCGCTTCGATTTCTCTTTTATTGCCGTTCGCATCTTCTACGGTAGTAACAGAATCGGTTCCCGTAAATTTAATATCTGTAACACCCAATTCATACTCTACATCTACACCTTGTCTAGCTACTTCATCAGCAAGTGTTTTGTCAAAATCTGCACGGGTTACTTGCCATGTCCACTTCCAACCTTCAGAATATTGATCTACAAAATTGAAATCTGCAACTTCTTTACCACGCACAAATTTAGCACCCGTTTTTTGTTGAAAACCTTTAGCTTTGATTGCATCAATGAAACCTGCTTCTTCCAAGTGTTCCATACATCTTGGCAGTAAGCTTTCACCAATTACAAATCGAGGAAATTTTTGTTTTTCAACAATTTTAACTTTGAAACCTTCTTTGTTAATCATTGCTGCTGCAACGGTTCCTGCAGGACCAGCACCAATAACTAATACATCTACTTTTTCTCTTTCCATTTTATTAGAATAAAAACTATTTTAAAGTACAACTTTTTCTAAATGAGCATTGACAATTTTACCATCACGCATGATTGGTAAAACGTCATATATATCTTTTGTTAAACAAAATTCAATATCTTTCATTATGCCTAAGCCTTGCAATCTTCGAACATGCGAAGAATTGGATAAGAAACCTATCATATCCGATTTGGCAGAATAATATAAATTCAATGCGGTGAGAACGGAATCTTCATCATGAGAAAAATCTCCTTTTAAAGCATCAACTACAGCACCCGCAAAAAGGGTATCTTCTAAATTCATCTTACCTTTCCAACCTGCACAATGCATCAATACATCGTTTGGCTGCGCACGCAAATAATTAACGACCGTTGAAAAATTTAAAAAGGAACCTACTAAAATTTCTCTCGCACCAGCAGATTTTACAATAGCTTGTGTTCCGTTGGTAGTTGTTACAACAATCTTCTTGCCTTTTATAGATTCGTCTTGGTAACTAAATGGAGAATTTCCTAAATCAAATCCATCAACCTTTTTACCATCGCGTTCTGCCGCAGTTAAATACCCTTGTTCTCCCAAGGCTTTGCATTCTTCCAAACTTGCTACTGCTGTTATGCTTTCTATTCCATTTGCCAATGCTGTTGTCATACATGAGGTAGCACGTAGTATATCGATTACAACAACGACCTTACCTTCTGTTTTATGCAAATGCACCATTTCGGGTGACAAACAAACATCAATTTTTTTCATTGGTAGTTACCTGTTTCTAGTTGCTAGTTACTAGACTAAACAAAATTAGTCTTGAGATTAATAATTAGCTCCTATTATTTTTAATTTACTTTAATTCTGTTTTGTCAATTTTGCACTTTGGTACAATTATCTGCAAGTAGTTTGTCGAAAAGACAAAACCACGTCAAAATTAGTTGCTAGGTTCTAGTTACTAGTTGCTAGACTAGTAAAACACAACCAACTATTTTATTTATTTAAATTTCATTCTTAATACTTAATGTCAAATAGTGAACGTTCCATTGTCTCACAACTAGCACATAGAAACTGGCAACTATTTCTTCACAAAAGGAAACTTAACTACTTTCGCTTTAATTAATTTACCTCGAATTGAAACATAAATTTCTGTATCAACTTTAGCAAATGCCTTTTCAACATAGCCCATACCAATACCAATTCCCAAGCAAGGAGATTGTGTTCCAGATGTAACCTCTCCTATTCTTTTGCCAGCAGCATCTGTTAATTCATAATGACCACGTGGTATACCACGTTCTACCATTGAAAAACCAACCAACTGACGTGTAACGCCCGCATTCTTTTGCTCTTGAATTTTATCTGATGCAGTAAATTTCTTTGTGAATTTTGTTACCCAACCAAGACCTGCTTCAATTGGGTTTGTTGTATCCGTAATGTCATTTCCATACAAACAATATCCCATCTCTAAACGTAAGGTATCACGAGCGCCTAAACCAACAGGCTTCATACCTACCGTTTCACCAGCTTTCATTAATTTTTGCCAAACATCGATAGCGATTTCATTGGGTACATAAATTTCAAATCCACCGGCACCCGTATACCCAGTTGCAGAAATAAATACATTTTTATGCCCTGCCAAATCAATGTGTGCACAGGTATAATATTCCATTGAAGCAACATCAAACGTAGTGAGTTGTGCTACGACTTCGTGCGCTCTTGGTCCTTGAACAGCGAACAAACATGTATCTTCTGAGATGTCATTAAATGAAACCCCTTCAGCAGGCATGTGTTTTAAAAACCATGATTTATCTTTATCAATATTCGACGCATTTACAACAATGTAATATTCTTCAACGCCTATTCTGTATACCAACAAATCATCAATGATACCTCCTTCGGGATTTGTTAAAGCAGTATATTGAATTTTACCAATAGCTAAAACAGATGCATCGTTGGTAGTAAGTTGTTGAATAAGATCTAACGCTTTAGGACCTTTCAATACAAACTCTCCCATATGCGACACATCAAACATCCCCGCTGCATTCCGCACCACCATATGTTCTTCAATATCTGAAGAATAACGAACAGGCATCAAATACCCTGCAAACGACACCATTTTAGCACCTAGGGAAATATGAATATTTTCTAATGGAATATGTTTAACGTCTTCAGCTATTTCACTCATAATAATAAATACTTTTTTAATTCAAAAACTAAACTAAATCGCCGTGGTTGGTCGAAAAGATACAGCCTACGGATAAATTTTTATTCTTTTAAAATAAATCTAATTGCTTTGGCTTAAAATGAAACGTTGTTCTGTGGTAAGGTGTTAAGCCTAGAGTTTCCATCGCCAAACGATGTTTCTCAGTAGCATAGCCCGCATTCACATCCCAACCATATTCTGGATGGATTTTTGATAATTTTTCCATCAAATGATCTCGATGTGTTTTCGCCAAAATAGATGCGGCTGCGATGGACAAATATTTTCCATCTCCTTGTACAAAACATTCGTGTGCAATACCAGGATAAGGTTTAAAACGATTTCCATCAATCAATAATAAATCAGGCGTTTGCTTCTTCAATCCTTTGATTGCTTTATGCATCGCTTTCATGGTTGCATTTAAAATATTAACCTGATCGATGATTGTATGCGATACTTCCGCAACACTATAATCTATGGCATCCCGAATAATATCTAGACGCAATACTTCACGCTGTTTACTCGTCAATTTTTTAGAGTCATTCAATAAAGCATGCTTGTAATTTGTGGGAAGAATAACCGCAGCAGCAACTACTGGTCCAGCCATGCAGCCACGACCAGCTTCATCCACACCGGCTTCAATTTTTCCTTCTAAATAATTCGACAAAAGAGACATAGTTTGGCAAAGATAAGAAGGTATTTGCTTAAACCCTATGGGGATAACGTGAGCAAAGTCATAAATATGACTGATTTTCAAAAAAATGGCTGGTTTGATGATTAAAAAAGAAATCATATAGATTTCGTTACTTTTTAAAACTGCACAATTGTTCGTAATTTGCAGGTAATAATCCCAATTTTATGCCAACAGAATTTGACAATCCATGGAAAACAATTCGTTCGAAAGAAATTTATGAAAATCCATGGATTTCTGTACGAGAAGAAGATGTGTTAAAACCGAATGGCGAACCAGGAATTTACGGTGTTGTCTCATTTAAAAACAAAGCAATCGGTATCGTTCCCATTGATTCAGAAGGATATACCTATTTGGTTGGTCAGTTCCGCTATACCTTAAATGCATATAGCTGGGAAATACCCGAAGGTGGTGGTCCAATGAACGAAACACCTTTAGAAGCTGCCAAACGCGAACTTCAAGAAGAAACAGGCTTAATTGCAAGTACTTGGAAAGATTTAGGGCGCATCCACACCTCCAATTCGGTTACGGATGAAGAGGGATTTTTATTCTTAGCAACCGACCTCACTCCTGGTCCCAGCAACCCAGAAGATACTGAACAATTAATTATAAAAAGAGTATCTTTGAAAGATGCTGTAGCAATGGTTATGAATGGGGAAATTACCGATAGCTTAACGATTGCAGGATTATTGAAAGCATCTTTATTAGTACAGAGTACGGAGTATTAAGTACGAAGTATTAAAAAATCACTTGCTTTTATTATTCAAATTAAAAATAATATAATCACGTACTTCGTACTCTGTACTTAGTACTTCGGAATTAATACATGACTAAACTAATAGAAAAAATATACATGGTCTGGGTATGGACCACCTTTGCACTGGTTTTTGCTTGCTTGTTTATACCATTTTGTATAACGGTACAAAAAGAATCTTGGAAAAAGTATGGACATTTTTTAAATAGAATATGGGCACATACTGTTTTCTTATTCTGTTTTCTTCCTACAAAAATAGAATGGAGATTTAAAGTAAATAAGAAAAAGCAATATATATACTGTGCAAACCATGCCTCCTATTTAGACATACCAACCATGTGCTTTGCATTGCCGGGTTACAATGTATTTATTGGAAAATCATCCTTGGGTAGAGTACCCCTATTTGGATACATGTTCCGAAATTTATATGTGTCGGTTGACAGAAAAAGTACAAAAAGTAAATACGAAACAATTGTACAATCGATGAAGAAGATTGACATGGGATACAACCTTGCTATTTTCCCGGAAGGAGCCATATCTAGAAAACATGCTCCTGTATTGATGGATTTTAAAGATGGTGCATTCAGAATTGCGATAGAAAAACAAGTAGCTATTGTACCCGTTACTATTGTAAACAATTGGCTCATCCTTCCAGATGATGGGAAGTATTTCCCACGTAGAAGATTAATGAAAACAATTGTTCATGAACCCATTGAAACAATTGGGTTAACGATGAATGATGTTGATCGATTAAAAGAACAAACCAAGCAAGTAATTGGAAACGAATTAAGAAAATATTTCCCTATAGAATATAACGAAGCACAGATATGAATTTAGATGCAAAAACCATCGGAAAAATTGCTCACTTAGCACGATTAGAATTTGATGAAACTTCTTTAGAGGCATTCTCTACAGATTTCAACAAAATGTTGACTTGGATAAATAAATTAGAGGAAGTAAACACCGACAATGTAAAACCATTGGTTCATATGAGCGCAGAAGTAAATGTTCTTCGTGAAGATATTGATAAAGTTACCATTACTCATGCAGAAGCATTGCTGAATGCGCCTAAAAAAGATTCGGATTATTTCAGAGTTCCTAAATTCCTTTCTTAGTTGCTAGTTACTAGTAACTGGTTTCTAGACAAAAAAAATACTAAAATAAAATTATAAGTAATATGCAGTTGTTAGTATAACTTGTCTGGTAACTAGCAACTGGAAACTGGCGACAACCTATGAACGATTTATTCTTTTGGCTACAGTGGAAAAGCTCTTATAAAGCTCTCTACGTAGCCCTTTTAATTTTATTTTTTGCAAGCATCCTAGCAGTAGGCATTAGCTATGTATATGGAGACATCTATGCTATAGGCTGGGATACAACGGGTGAATGGAAAACCTTAAACTTACGTTTGGATACTTTTTCGGTAAACCAATTTCAAATTCCTCAGGAAAGCGAACAGTTTTTATTATTAAAACGGTTTGTTCCGAATGACTTACAGATACACCCATGGATATCCTATACATTTTTAGCAAGTGTTATTATAGGATTTATTATTATACTAACAGCTATTAGTTATTTAGATTTATGGCTATACATAATAGGCATGTTGTTATTCCTAGTATTTGTAGTAACAATGAACACAGAGTTGCTCGGTATTTTAAATCAATACAATCGATTGCCAGCTGTGATGATTCTACTTTTATTCGGTGGTATAACCTATTATTTTAACGCATATGGAAAAAACATTGATTTTTTCCTACGCCTATTATCCATTAGCACAGCAGTAGTTGCGGTTGGTTGTTTCATACAGTTTGGCAGCGCTGTTGAATATCCATTGATGTATGTTTCAAATTATGCCATTATCATTCCCATTATTATTTCCATTATTTTCATGTTTGTTGTGGGTTATGATATACTGCAATTTGCGGTTGTGGTTACTTCCTATGGCAAATCAACGTTTAAAACAAAAGGAAATTCCATGTGGAATTTCATTATCATCGGTACATTATACATTACAAATTTATATCTGATTTACTATAAGCCAGCGTTTGTTAAAGAATTAGACCTCGTTTTATTACACCCCTTTGCAATACTTGCTATTTCTGGCATTTTAGGGATTTGGTTGTTTGAAATGAAAAAAGAGGTAACAGGAACTATTCCCTTTAAACCACTAGGAGCCTTATTATATCTATCTTTTGGAATCATCACGTATACTACAATCGCATACGGATATGCTACTACAAATGACCCTTTAATTATAACGCTTGAAAAATCAGCTTTATACATTCAAATTGGAATGGGGCTTGCTATTTTCATATATGTACTTAGCAATTTTTGGACACGATACAAAAAACAAGAACAAGTTTATAAAGCGTTTTACACGACCTATCAAGTTCCATTTTTTGTAGCAAGAAGTTTGGGCTGGGCAATCGTTATGTACTTTGTTTTTTCAACTAATCGGTACGTGTATGTTAGTGCAAAGGCAGCCTATTACAATAACATTGGAGATGTATATTTATATACAGGACAAGATGCATTAGCAGAATCTTATTACAAGGAAGCATGGTCTTACGATTTTCCTAATCAACGATCCAATTTTTCTTTGAGTACATTTTATAAAAATCATGATAACAAAGCAGAAGCATTTCAATATCATGAAAGTAGCTTAACTCGGAATACAACTCCTTATGCATTTGCAAGTATCAGTGAGTTTTATTTAAATAACAACCAATTATTTCCTGCACTTTTTATGCTGCAGGATGGATTGAAAAAATATCCGAATAATCCCTACCTCTTAAATAATTTAGGATATCTATACACAAAATTTGACACTTCTGACTCGGCTGTTTATTTCTTTAACAAAGCAGCTACCCATACAGAAGATGATATCCCAGCATCCAATCTATTAGCGTACTTTGGCGCACAAGGAAAATTTAAAGAATGTGCAACAATTTTATCTAAAGAAAATACGCATCCATCGTATACCTATCTGTCAAATAAAATTGCAATTGCTACCTTACAAGGTAACTCAGAAAGTAGCACGGTATTACCCAATCCTATTTTAACAGATTCAATCGTATCTGCTGAAACCTTTACGTATATCTATAATTATACCTTCAACAAACTCGCTATCAAAGATTCGTTATTAGATTCGTTGTTAGAGCGTCTAAGTAATAATGAAGGAAACGCATTTTATAGAGGCGACTTGCTGTATGCAAAAGCACTACATGTTTATTTTTCACAAACTAATGTAGGCGAATCGTTACAATTGCTACAAACAATCATAGAAGAAACAAACAAGCCTTTATATGTTATCACATTGGCAAATTTGCAACTTAAAATGGGACTGTATCAGCAAGCCTACAATACGTATCGATTATTAATTAGTCATCCAGACCAACGTTTGTTTGCTTACAAATGTTTGGCTGCAAATGCCTCTGGTAATGTAGCTGAAGTATCAGAGCTTCTACATGTTTTAACAAATAGTTTAATTCCTGAAGTAGCTGAAATCGCTAAAATCATTCAAGCGTCTTCAACACTTTCAACGAAAGTTACAATTGCATCATTTAATGATCAAGAAAAAGTTCAATATCTGCACTATCAGACATTAACTAAAAACACATTTGAAAGCTATTCAAAAGAAATTCAAGATACGGTTCAATTGATATTATTTGAAATAGATCGCATATCAAGTCTGAATGAACAGAAACAGTATGCAGAAGCAATGAATGTATGGAACAACATGAAAAAGCCAAACGACATACCGGAAGAAATACTGGCGAAAGCTAATCTAGAAAAATTAAAAATCCTGAATGGATTAGAGCAGTGGGAAGTATTAGAGTCAGAACTTAAATCAACTGTTTTACGCACTCAAGATTTAGGCTATATCGATTATTTTACGGCACGCAGACTAGAATATAGTAAAGACAGCATGTCGGCTAAAACATATTATGAAAAAGCCATACATACAATTGGATATGATCCGCATGTGCAAATTGATTATGCAAACTATATTTCAAAAACAGTAGGCGAACTTGAAGGCGCAGAAAAATTAGTAGAAGCAAAAAAATATATCACATACTCCGTCCCATTAAGTATTGCCTATATAGAAGCTTTTACTAAAATTGGTTTATTTAAATCTGCAGAGGATGAGTTAAATGAAATTCAATCAAAATTAACTGCATCAGAAATTACCGATCTTAAAAGTAAATTTTACGTTACTCCAACTTATTAATTCAAATTTTCAATTTTACAACCATGAAAATTTATACAAAGGGTGGCGACAAAGGAAAAACATCTTTATTAGGTGGTACACGGGTTGCTAAATACAGTGATCGTATTGAAGCCTATGGTAGCACAGATGAATTGAATAGTTGCATTGCTTTATTGATTGAAGAGTTGCCTACTCATTCAGAGCAAAAAGAATTGTTAAAAGAAGTTCAATATAAAATTTTTGAATTAGGTGCTTCATTAGCAACGGAAAAAGACAAACAAGAATTATATGCCCCCAATCTTAAAGAAGAGCATATTCTACATTTAGAGCAAGCAATAGATACCATGCAAGCGTTGTTGCCTGCACAAAAATATTTCATCTTGCCAGGTGGACATAAATCTGTAGCTATGGCACATTTATGCAGAACTGTTTGCAGAAGAGCTGAACGCCAAGTTGTTCTATTGAATGATACAGAACCTATCCATCCAATGATACTCCCCTATCTAAATCGTTTATCGGACTATTTATTTGTAGTATCCCGAAAATTGGCGCTTGATTTTAATATTGAAGAAGTATTTTGGATACCTGAGAAATAGCGTTGTTCAAAATTCAAATAACAAAAAACAAATTCCAAACTACTGAAATCAACACCAAGAAAAGCATTGAGGCATTAATCCATGATTAGTTCCATTTGTTCGCCACGGAGTATTTGTTATTTGTTATTTATAAAAGCCTTAGCCTTTTTGTTATATTTGTATCTTATTACTAGCACACCTCAATGACCAACGAACAACTAAAGGATTTAAAAGCTGACATTCTTGCTTTAAGAGGCTATCTTGGCTATGACACCAAAATGGACGAAATTAAAGCGGAGCAAGAATTATCCCTATCCCCTACTTTTTGGGATGATTCTAAAGAAGCTGAAAAAATACTTCGAAGCATAAAAAATAAAAAAGTATGGACCGATCCATACGATGCATTGGTAACTAAACTTGGTGACTTAGATGCATTAAATGAATTTTATCAAGCAGGTGATATTGACGATAAAGAAATGGATGCTGAATTTGCGTCTGTTTTAAAAGTGTTGGAAGAACTTGAGTTCAAAAAAATGTTGAGCGCAGAAGAAGATCAACTCAGCGCAGTTCTTGAAATTAACCCAGGCGCAGGTGGAACCGAAAGTAACGACTGGGCAGACATGCTGATGCGTATGTACATCATGTGGGGTGAAAAAAATGGCTACACGGTACGTGAAATTGTAAACCAACCCGGTGAAGTTGCAGGTATCAAATTTGCATCTCTAGGTATCGAAGGACAATTTGCCTACGGAAATTTAAAATCTGAAATTGGTGTACACCGCTTGGTACGTGACTCACCATTCAATGCAGATGGAAAGCGTCAAACATCCTTTGCATCCGTATATGTATACCCTGAAGTAGATGAAACCATTAATATCGAAATTAACATGGGCGATATTGAATGGGATACATTTAGAGCAGGTGGCGCCGGTGGACAAAATGTAAACAAGGTTGAGACAGCAGTACGTTTGAAACACAAGCCTTCTGGTTTGATTATAGAATGTCAACAAGAGCGCTCACAAATTATGAATAAGGATAAAGCGTTGAAATTATTAAAGTCTCGCTTATATCAAATTGAAATTGACAAACGTAACGAAGCGAAGGCTGCGGTTGAAGGAACAAAAAAGAAAATTGATTTCGGTTCTCAAATTCGGAATTATGTCTTGTTCCCTTATAAATTAATTAAAGACGTGCGCACGGGTGTTGAACGTACGGACGTAGACAATGTACTTGCAGGAGATTTAAATGAATATATTAAAGCATATTTATTGATGCAGTAAGAATAGTCACTAGGTTCGAGTTGCTTGGTTCGAGACGATAAAATTAAAAGTTTAGAGTTACTAGGTGGGTTTGCTAGACGATATAATTGTAACGCGTACTCTTTCTATAAAAAAAAACCTTTGCTAGAGCGCAAAGGTTTTTTTTATAGTGTTTCCTTCAACATTAATATTGAATCAAAAAAATCTATTTAATATCTTCCAATTAAATAGATTATATATCTTTTAATTATTTTTTCAACATTTCCATATTGTTATTTTTAATTACAAAAAATGCTAGTTGTTTAATTCATTAATCTGTAAATTCTATATATAAAATAAATTAAATAGAACACAACAACCAGCAATTATGAAAAAGAATACTTCTACAAATTCCAATCTTAAAAAAAAAGATTTACAAGTAAACACAACCGATGCGACAGATCAATTCATGACAACTGACCAAGGTGTCCGTATCAACGATGACAATAATACATTAAAAGCGGGCGATCGTGGCCCCTCATTATTGGAAGATTTTATCATGCGCGAAAAAATTACGCATTTTGATCATGAACGTATTCTAGAAAGAATTGTACATGCAAGGGGTTCAGCAGCGCATGGTTACTTCCAAGTATATGAATCGATGGAGAAATATACCAAAGCAGGATTCCTCCAAGACCCATCTATTCAAACCCCTGTATTTACGCGTATCTCTACTGTTGCAGGTTTCCGCGGTTCAACCGATTTGTCCCGTGATGTTAGAGGATTTTCCGTTAAGTTTTACACGCAAGAAGGCAATTACGATTTAGTTGGGAACAACATGCCTGTATTCTTTATACAAGACGCCATGAAATTTCCAGACTTAGTGCATGCTGTTAAGACAGAACCACACAATGAAATGCCCCAAGCTGCTTCTGCACACGATACGTTTTGGGATTTCATATCCTTAATGCCTGAATCCATGCACATGGTCATGTGGGTGATGTCAGACAGAGCGATTCCTCGTAGCTTGCGCATGATGGAAGGATTTGGCGTACATACATTCCGTTTTATTAATAACAAAAATGAATCGCATTTTGTAAAATTCCATTGGAAGCCACTATTGGGTACACACGGTGTAGCATGGAATGAAGCTCAAAAAATTTCAGGTAAGAATTCCGATTTTCATCGTCAAGATTTATGGGATTCTATTGAATCTGGAAATTTCCCAGAATGGGAATTAGGCGTTCAAATTATTCCAGAGGCAGATGAATTTAAATTCACATTTGATCTATTGGATCCAACAAAACTCATTCCAGAAGAAGAAGTTCCTGTAATGAAAATTGGCAAAATGGTATTGAATCGAAACCCGGATAATTTCTTTGCTGAAACAGAGCAAGTGGCATTCCATCCTGGACATTTAGTTCCTGGTATTGACTTCTCTAACGACCCATTGTTGCAAGGAAGATTGTTCTCTTACACCGATACGCAACTGTCGCGTTTGGGAACACCAAACTTTCATGAGTTGCCTATTAATCGTAGCATAGCGCCTGTTCATAACAACCAGCGCGATGGACAGATGCGACAAGAAATAAATACGGGGCGGGTAAGTTATCAACCAAACTCTTTGGGTGGTGGCTGTCCCTTTCAAGCTAAAATGGATCAAGGTGGATTTGTAAGTTTTAACGAACGTGTCGATGCACATAAAGTACGTGAACGCAGTGAAAGTTTTTCAGATCATTTCAGTCAAGCAACGTTGTTTTACAACAGCCAAACGGATGTTGAAAAAAATCACATCATTAAGGCGTTACGTTTTGAATTAGGTAAAGTAGAAACAGAAGCCATACGTGCACGCATGGTTAATCTGTTAAGTCAAGTAGATAAAACGCTTGCAGACAAAGTTGCTGTAGGTTTGGGTATTACCGTTCACAAGCCTGAAAAACCTATGAATAAAGGTGTTGGCGCAGATGCAGATCCAAAAAAACACGAACCTAAATCGGTAGAACAAAAAACGAAGAGTTCGAATGCATTGAGTATGATAAAGAATCCTACCGTTACAGATTCTATCAAGACGAAACAAGTTGCCTTTATTTGTGCAGATGGCGTTCATAATCCGAGTGTTGTAAGTTATAAAAATGCATTAGAGAAAAAAGGTGCTGTTGTTAAAATCATAGCTCCGAATTTAGGTTTCTTAAAATTAGAAGATGGTAAAAAACTTAAAGTGGATCAAAGTTTATTAATTGCGTCTTCAGTATTATTCGATGCTGTATTTATTCCTTCAGGTAAAGGAATTAATGCGTTAAAAGAAAATAAAGAAGTTGCAGAATTTATAACGGATGCATTCAAACATTGTAAAGTAATTGGTGGAGAAGAAGAAGGTGCTGCCTTAATTCAATCCATTCAAATAATAAAAGAAGCAGGCAAAAAACTAGATGAAGGTGTGGTGTTAAATAAAGACACTACGGCGTTTATTAAGGCACTTGGTAAACATCGTTTCTGGGAAAGAGAAGAATTGGTGTAACTTAATATTCATGAATGGTCTGTGTGTCACAAACCAAGGTCACAATAATAAAGGCTGCTGCAAATGGCGGCCTTTATTTGCATTTTTAAATAATATATTTTTTTGTAATTAGTATCATACGTATTAAATAAAATGCACAATCACAGAGAATCATAATTCAGTTCATATCACACCAATAAAAAAATCATCATTCATAATTACTTAAGTTCATTAAACCCTGCATGGTATGCGCATTTGCAATTGCATTTCCTCCCCAAGAATTGTCAAAATAAATAAAAGATGTCGTTGCATCCGATTTTTTTATAGCATCACTGAAAGATTTTAATTCTTTATCTGAATAATTGGATTTATACAATTCAGTATTCCCATGTAACCTAAGGTATACCGATTCTGTTGTTTGAATAAATTTTTCGGGTAACCCTGGATAACTTGTTATACAAAAAATAAGCTTATGCGCTTTTAAAGCAGCATTCACTTCATCATTCCACCAACTGACATGTCTAAATTCCAACACATTTTTAAAAGATGAATCTAATTGGCTTACAATTCGATTTAGTACCGCAGGCGTATAGGCCAAGCTTGGTGGCAACTGAAATAGAATGCAATCTAATTTTTCCTTTAAACCTTCTGAGACGGTGGTATAAAAATCAGTTATAAGCTCTTGTGTCTCAACAAATTTCTTATAATGTGTAATTACTTTATTAGCTTTAATGGAAAACCGAAAATCTGCTGGAGTTTTTTTATACCAAGTAGTTAAGGTTTTAACAGTAGGTGGTTTATAAAAACTTGCATTTATTTCAACTGTATTGTAGTGCTGACAATAAAACTCAAGCCACTTACTTTGTGGTAAGCCTTCTGGATAAAAAAGACCTTTCCATTCTCTATAATTATATCCTGAACATCCGATGTGTACCATAAACTGCAACTTTAATTAAGTAAAATATCAGATTAGAATATTACGTCGGAATAGCGAATTTTTTGTTACATGTTTTATTGGGAATTTTACAAAAGTATTCTTTGTATGTATTATAATTTAGGTAATAAATTGAATTCGTATTTAATCATCGGTTTGGAATTTGTTTTGTGTTATTTGGAATTTATCAGATCATCCCTTCTACCACACCCATTCCAAACAAAGCAAAATCATACTTCACCGGATCTTTGGGATCTAAGCCTTTGAGGTTTTCTGTTAGCTCAACTGCCGTCTTCCAATCTACTTGGGTGCGCGTAATAAGCCCTAGCTGACGTGCGATACGATCTACGTGTACATCACAGGGACAAACCAATTGCGCAGGTTGTATGCCTTTCCAAATCCCAAAATCTACGCCTTTCTTATCTCTTCGTACCATCCAACGCAAAAACATATTAAGTCGTTTGCATGCAGACTTTGTTTCAGGAGAAGAAATGTGTTTGCGTGTCCGATGCGGGTGTTCAAAAGAGAAAAAATAATTTCGAAAGGCAATCAAACCACCTTCAATATTTAAGGAATTTTTATTCATCCCTGTTAAAAATACTTCTTCCATAGAAGTGAATGCGGAATACAATTCTTTTAAAGCATATACAAAATACAACAAATCGGTATCGTTAAATGTTCGGTGAACAAAGCCTTCCAGCTGCTTTAAGTCTATATCTTCATGCTGTGTAATAAATTGATGCGGAGCTCCATCCATCCGTTCAATCAAGTCCGTACATTTATTGATGATCGTTTTTCGTTGTCCCCAAGCCAAAACTGCAGCAATAAATCCCATGATCTCAATGTCCTCCTTCTTCGTAAACCGATGTGGAATACAAATTGGATCTAGAGCAACGAAATCAGTTGTATTGTATTGCTTGTATTTTGATTCAAGTAAATTATACAACACATCTCTGGAGTATTTATTCATGTGTATTTTTTATTCTAAGGGCGATTTGTGGTTTGTGAAAATTTACTCTTCTAGGGGCGATGCCCCTAGCTTTGATATGTCAGGCTTTCAGCCTGAGCCGCGAACGGTGAAAGATTTGCGTGAGTGCTGATGATTTTGATTTTCAAACAGTCATCAGACCACAAAAAAGTGGTCTGACGACAGCGTTATATGTCAACAACACACATACCTTTTATTTTTGTACTTTGTACTCAGTACTCAGTACTTTCCCTGACCACTGACCACTGTTTACTGACCACTATATTCTGTTTACTGACCACTCTTCTTAAGATCCAACGCCTCTCCCATTCCGGGCAATAGTTTTTGATCGGAATCCATAATACCAAACCAAACTTGCCAAGCGATATCCATTTCTGAGAAAATTTCTCCCATGGTTTTAAAGTAGGCGTTCAAGTCTTCTATCTTAGCGGTGTTTGGCAATGCGCCCCATTCGTTACAAATCAATGGGACTTTATAATCGTATGCCCAATTTTTAACTTTAGCCAATCTATTTTTTATGAATTGTTTGTTCCCTTCCTTGTAATAGGTTCGAGCTTGATCTTTGATCCAGCTCGGTGTACCTTCAACAATACCAAAATCACGAAACTCTGTAGACCAACGCTCTGGAGTATATGGAAAGGGAATATGTTTCACCGTTCCCATATTTGTCCATGATGCACCTTGATGCGAAAAGATAAATGGATCGTACATATGAAATGCATAGATCACATACTTATCATTCAAAGGTTTATTTTTTACCAATTCATCTAAACTATACCATTTGGTATCGCCAAAAATAATGGGTCTTGTCTTATCTACTTTCCGGATTGAATCAATCATCATTTGTGCAAGTAAGGTCCAATCTGCCTGATCAATGTATTCACCTTCTGCCAAGCTTAAGCCAGGTTCATTGGTCAATTCAAAAAATAAATCTGGGCGTTTTTCTGTTACAAAATGTTGCGCAACCACACGCCATAAAGATGAAACTGCGATTCTATATTTTTGATCTTTAGAAGCAGCTCTGCTATAACTTCCATCGTATGCATGATAATCTATGGTCAATGACAAACCATAACGCTTCGTCCAGCTATTCATTGAGTCTAATAGCGTATACAACATCGGCTCTATTACAATTTTCTTATTCGTTCCATTCAACACATTCAATCGATCTACTACATATAAATCTAAATCAATTGGAAAACGAATCCCTTCTATTCCTTGGTCTGCTTGCAGTTTAATGATGGCTTCATTATACTTCCAATCTTTTGGGTTAGCAGATATTATTTTATTTGCTTCAGCCCAACTCGCCAAATTCATTCCTTTATTCAAATACTTTTTAGCGAGGTCGTTTAACGGGCTTGATACATTTCCTTTAAGAGCGACAGCTGCGGGTATTTCTGCAGGTCGAATAACCATATCATTTTGCTTTACATATGTTATTTCTTTTACAAAACGAATCTCATCTATTTCAAAACTACCCGATTTTTGATCTACGTTCCATACCAGTTTAATCGAATTGTCTAGATTTAAATCAACTTTCTTTCCCCAACCCTCTTGGTTAATCATAGCAAAATCTATGGTAACCAAGGTCCACTCATCGCTTTGAGGAATATTTATTTGATAATAATCATAATCCTTAATTTCTATCGTTTCAACACGCAGCTTATGCGCTACACCTTTGTGCCAATAGGATATACCTGCAAATTGAGAAGGATTAACCGTTACAGATTTGGTAATGCTTGTAGCGATAGCATAATAAGGAGACCATTGATAGGATGCTTTCTCAAGAATCACATCTGCATGCAGCATACCTTTAGATGCATGACCACCGGTGGTTACAAAACACGATTGAAAAGAAGGCTGAGTGATGCGACTTTTACCTCCATCGCGATTATCATTAAAGCTATACCAATAGCCGCCCAAGCTATTTTGAGTATTGCCATCTTCAAAATCTTCAATAAGAGGTGCTGGTGTTTGCTGCTGCGCAGAACAGACGATTCCCACACAGATAAAAAATAAGGTAAGGATATGATTTCTTTTCATAGTTCAACTGTATTAAATATGGTTTAAAATACTGAAAAATAATGAGGAAGCAATACTTAAAAACCTTTATACTAGTTACTGAATAAAAAAGTGTTGGCAGAGAGAAAAATAAAATTTCTAATGTTGATGGAAAAAATTTTAACAAAAAGCAGTCAAAGACTGCCAAATAATACACACCAGTCAAAGACTGGCGCGAGGTAAGTCAAAGACTGGCGCCAGGTATTGCGAGGTCTGCTCACTAGAGCGTTCACTCTACACATTACATTTTACACTTTTTTATCTGACCACTGACCACTCGTTTATAAAAAAAGCATACAAACAAAGTCTCTCAACTTCACTTGTATGCTCTTGTCTAGCAGCTAGTACCTAGCAGCTGAAACTATTAAGGTATATACATCAACGTTGCTGCAAATCTAGCTCCAGACCCACCTAAGCGATCGTATGCTTTTTTAGAAACTCGAATAATGGTTTTATTATCTGGACCCATATCGGTTAATTTACCTACTACACGTACATACACTTTTATACCATTGGATTCATTTAGTAATTGAATAATAGTACCTACTGGAGCCGTTTTATGATAGGCCAAATACTTCGGTGTATCTTGATTGTCTGCCATAACATCTGCAAAGCCACTTTCTGTTATTTTCTTAAAATCAGAAGCTGGAACAGCTTTGGTTGGAGGCGTCTGCGTTTGCATGGTTTCTAAACGCACCTTATCTTGTTGCAATTGTATCGTGTCAGCTTCTACGTTTACGGGTGTCGTAGGCTTCGTTGGAGTAACGGGTGTAGTGGTTGTTTTTGTAGTAGTTGTAGTAGTTGTAACAGTTGGTGTAGTTGCAGGAGGCGTAACTGCAACATCCGCTCCGGAAACTTTTACAATTTGTCCTACTTTAAGTGCTCCAATACCTGGATTCGATTTTTTAATATCTTCAACGCTTACACCATATTTGCGAGCAATAGAATATAATGTTTCTCCAGAAGCAACTTTGTGTTCAACCGATTCTTTACTTGTCTTGGTGTTAGTTGGTTTTTGAGTTGTTGTTTCAACAGCTTTTGTTGATAGATTCAATTCTTGTCCAACGCTGATAGAAGAAGTTAAACCTGGATTCGCTTTCTTCAACTCATCTACCGACATAGAATACTTTGTTGCAATGCTATACAATGTTTCTCCTGCTGCTACGGTATGTGTTTTAGATGACTCAAGAGTGGATGCTGGTGGCGCAATATATAAGATTGGAGAAGGCACTTTTAAAATTTGTCCAACTTTTAAGCCTTCTGACCATTCTGGATTTGCTTTTTTTACTGCATCCACAGATGCATTGTATTTTTTTGAAACAGAATACAATGTTTCGCCAGATGTGATGCGGTGTAAAATAAATAATTTTCCATCTTTTCTTTCGACACCAATCGAATCACAAATTTCAGCTTTTGAAATTGTGTTTATCGAAAGTGCTATACCTAAAACTAAAAAAAAGCGATTTAAAATTTTTTTATTTAATAACATACGCGTGCAATTCATTATTATTTTTAACTATAATTAATTGATCTTTTACTACAAAGAAAGTATCCATTCCGATACCTTTAAGACCTACTTGAAGCTCTTCATGCAATAATAAAGCCCCTTTTTCATCGGCAACCAACATTTTATTGGTCAATTTGTCTTCTATGTAAATATAATAAGAAATAAGGACCTTATCGCCTTTCTCTAGATATTCTATCATTCGAACGGCTTTTTCCTTGGCTACAATTTCAATATATTCTTGAATCTTAGTGAAAAAGGAATGTCCTTCTTCAAAATGAAACGGATACGTGATGAGTGATGTTTGCTGCGTTTTCTTGTTAAATGTAGCGAAAAGTTCCTTCATCGAATAGGTACCTTTAAGCTCCCCATCGTTCCAATCTAGCTTAGAATAGACGCTCTCGTCTTCCCCTACAACTTCTGATATCAGAATACCATCCGACTCCACATGCATTACCTGCGCTTCCTCTCTACCCCATTTTACTTTACCCGTAAGAGCATCAATAACAGCAAATCCACGTTGCTCGGGCATATCAGGGTCATTAAACTTCACAATCAACACATTTCCCTTTTCAGCAATTTTCAAACTGCTCCACCAAGGGTCTAAAATAGCTTGATTGGACCATAATTCTTTCTTTTTTTCGATGTCTATACTACTGAAAACAGCTTTACGGGTATCGCCATTCCTACTTTCTACAAAAAGAATACCACTCTCATTATCAGCAACAACTTTCCAGATGGTACCATTAAAAATCTTAGAAAAAGAGGGAGTATATACAGACATAGGTATTATTTGTTAATTTTAAGTCAAAGGTAGGAGAATTAAGTGTAAAGTGTAAAGTTTTGAGTGTAAAGTATTCTACGATAATTAGATCGTAGAAAGTAAAAAAACAAAAATGAAAAAATATATAGCCTTATTATCGTTCCTTTTATTCGCACTAACAAAGGTTGCAGCGCAAAAGGTTTTTGTAATCAATATCAGACAAGAAATTGATCCGCAAATGTCGCATTTTGTTGATTTAGGATTAAAAGCTGCAACTCGTGATAGTGCAGATTACATCATCATCGATATGGATACCTATGGTGGGGCGCTTACAGATGCAGATAAAATAAGAACGGCATTATTAGATTATCCGAAACCTGTATACGTGTACATCAATAAAAATGCAGCGTCTGCAGGTGCATTAATATCCATTGCTTGCGATTCTATTTATATGGACCGTGGATCCAACATTGGTTCTGCAACCGTTGTAGATGGCGAAGGTAAACCTGCGCCTGATAAGTACCAATCCTTTATGCGTGCAATGATGCGCAGTACAGCAGAAGTAAATAATCGCAACCCTGACATTGCAGAAAGTATGGTTGGTACTGTTGTAGGGACCGATAGCATTACGGTAGGTAAAGTTACAGCATTTACAACATCTGAAGCCATCGCAAATCACTATTGCGAAGCAGAAGTACGTTCATTAACGGATTTATATAAACGGTTGCATTTTGAAAATGCACACATCACAGTATTTGAATTGAGCACGGTAGATGAGATTGTAAATTTATTTATGAATCCAGCCTTACGCGGCTTAATTTTATTACTCATAATCGGAGGTATTTATTTTGAATTACAAACACCAGGAGTTGGTTTTCCCTTGATTGCTGCAATGATTGGTGTAGCGCTGTATTTTATACCTTCCTACCTAACGGGTGTAGCAGAATATTGGGAAATTATTTTATTCTTTGTGGGAATCGTATTGCTCTTCCTAGAAATAGCTGTTATTCCTGGCTTTGGAATAGCTGGAGTCTCAGGGCTTTTTTGTATTGTAATTTCTTTGATATTAGCAGGTCTAAATAATCACATATTTGATTTTACTTTTGTTCCTGAAAATGATATTATTTTAAGTTCTGCCACCGTATTAATTTCATTCACCTTAGGTATGGTGTTGGTTTTTGTTGCCGGAAATCAATTTATGAAAAGTGCCTTATTCAATAGAGTTACCTTACAAGACACCTTTCAAGCAAGCGAGGGATTTACTTCTAACTTTAATGAAAATACGTTTGTAGGAAAACTAGGCATCAGTTATTCTGTATTACGACCAAGTGGCAAAGTACAAATTGATGGAAAAATTTATGATGCATACTCCCGTGGCGAATATATAGCAGAACAGAAACGTATTGAAGTGATTCAACAAGTAGGCAGTTCTTTAAAAGTAAAAGAAGTACATGACTAATTCAAATTCAATTGTAGTAATCATACCTGCGCGTTATGCATCTACACGTTTCCCGGGTAAACCATTGGTATTAATCAATGGTAAAACCATGATACAATGTGTATACGATCAAGTAAAAAGCACACCAGAAATTTCAGAAGTAATTGTTGCAACAGACGACGATCGGATTGAAGCGGAAGTCATTCGTTTCGGCGGTAAGGTAGTACGGACGAAACCCGAACATCCAAGCGGTACAGATAGATGTTTTGAGGCCTATCAACAATTGAATAAAAAATATGATTTCATCATTAATGTACAAGGTGATGAACCTTTTATTCAACCCCAACAAATACGAACCTTAGCAGGTATTTTAAAACCAGATACACAACTTGCTACGTTGATTAAAATAATTGAAGACGAGGAAACGTTATTTAATACAAACACACCTAAAGTTGTAATCAATACAGACGGGGAAGCACTTTATTTTAGCAGACAAACAATTCCGTATCTGCGACAATTTTCCGATAAAAATGATTGGTTGAAACAACATACCTTTTACAAACACATTGGCATGTACGCATACAGACCGGATGTATTGGAAAAGATCACTCAACTCGCTCCTTCATCCTTAGAATTATCAGAGTCTTTAGAACAATTACGATGGCTCGAAAATGGTTATCGCATACAAACGGCAATAACAGACATTGAAACAATTGGAATTGATACGCCTGAAGATTTGTTAAAAGCGATTCAAAAAATAAACAAATAGGAAAAGTTTGTTACTGATTTTACACTGAAATCTACCTCCAGTTTACAATAAGCTCAACGTAATTTTCATTACTGCTTGCCTTAATAGATTATTCCTATTACATTAAAAATGGTTGGTCGAAAAGACACAACTATAACGAAACACCCTTTTTATGAATGCAAAAGTTGATTGGTTTTTTAATACGGATTCGCAATGGCAACTTGCGTATGCAGAACTACGAGAGATTGTGCTTTCATGCAAGTTGGAAGAAGAATTAAAATGGGGTTGCCCTTGCTATACCTATGAAGGAAATAACATTGTACTCATTCATGGCTTTAAAAATTATTGTGCCTTACTATTTATGCAAGGTGCATTAATCAAAGACACTAAAAATATTTTGATTCAACAAACCAAAAATGTACAAGCGGCACGACAAATTCGATTTACATCTACAAGTGAGGTCGAGCAATTAAAATCTACCATTAAAGCATATATAAAGCAAGCAATAGCGCTAGATAAAGCAGGTTTAAAAGTGGAATTAAAAGAAACCACAGAATTTGAAGTATGCAAAGAGTTTGAGCATACCTTGAATAAAATGCCAAATGTAAAAACTGCATTTTATAACTTAAGCCCTGGTAGACAGCGTGGTTATTTACTTTATTTTTCTTCTGCTAAATTAGCGGATACCCGAGGATCAAGAATAAAAAAATGCATTCCAGAAATTTTAAAAGGTAAAGGGTTAAAAGATTAATTCATCCTACATTTTGCTTCATTCAATGCGATCTCAACATATAGTAATCCCATAATATCTTATTTAAAATTAGTCCAAACGCTGAGGAAGGTTGGCCGAAAAGGAGCAGCCTGGCGAATAAACATATGACTAAAATGGATTTGGATTGGGTATAATCTTCTATTTTAGGGCAAACTAAAAATTATTTTCCATTCTTCTTATAAAAAAAGTCCTTGTCAATACAATCGACAAGGACCTCATTAAATTAAAAAAATACCGAAAAAACCTTTTAGTTAAGAAACTACTTAACAAGTACTTTTTGTGTGTAAACCTTATCTAATTTTTCAATATGTAGAAAATACATTCCTGTTCCCAAATACTGTTTTGTATCTTCTTGAGAAGCATTAAAATTCGTTACCAATTCCCCCAGTATATTATACACGTGCACAGTACTACCAATCAAGTCCGAGCTTACGTGAAGTGTATATTCTCCAGTTGTAGGATTGGGAAAGACTGCTGTTTTATTGTTAGTGGTTGCAGTATTAAAAACATTTGTTGGTATACTTGTACCTAATGTATACAGCTTCCTAGCAGCAGCTATTTTCACGGTAAAGTACAACTTATCGTTTAGTACAAAAAATGAATAAGGTGAGGAAGAGTTCACAATTTTCGTACCCATAAAATCAACAACTCCTGGATAGATATCAGAAACCAATTTTGAGCTTGTTGCATTTATTTTCCATAGTTCTTCCCCATTATCATTTGCATCTGTTACTAAAGCTGCGCCAAAATAAACTTCATTTTGATAAACGATTAATCTATTGTACAGATTATTATATTTATAATTAACAGGCGCAGTAAATGTTGATATTTCCTTGCTTGTCTTATTGATAAAAATTTGTGCAGAGAGCGTGTTTTGTCCACCCGCTCTTGTAAATTCATTTAACAATAGTCCATCATTTGTTGCACATAATAGTTCGCAAAAATTATTTTCGGAGGTGTACTCTAAAATCTTAGTATTCGTGCTGATATCATTATGTACATGATATACGTAAACTTTTTCAGGAGCATTGTAGTCTTCTACTTTGTAGTATAAATCTGATTTATTATTAATTACAGCATTCCCTTCAATACTATAATTCTGAGGTAGGGTTAACTCCAACGTAACCGTCTCGCCATCCGTAGAAAAGATTTTAGTACTTGAATAAAAATAAAACTTACCATTCATTGTTCCCATCGGGCGAACAAATTTCTGAACAGTGCCGTCTGTACCTAAAACTTCAATGGTACCCGCAGTAGTACCGTCAGTTTTCCATAGTTCTTGAGAAAGTGTTATGGGATTGTAACGCATTAACAGGAATGTAGATCCTACTTTTTCTAAAATTTTATTTGCAGGATCATAATATCCTTGATTATCAAAATTTTTTATCATTGTTGTTCCACTTTCAGTACCATCTGTTATCCATAAAGATCGAGAGGTTGCTGGTGATGAGGCAAAAAATAAAATACTACCATCTAATGAATTCTCGATTTTTTCATTACTAATTTCTTCTAAGTTTGTAATAATGGGCAACGCAGCCGAATTTCCTGAATAAGATAATAACTTAACCGTACCATCTGTTGTACCATCACTTCTCCATAATTCGTATTCCATTACTGCTCCAGCTAAAGTTGTTGCTGTTACAAAATATAAATACGTTTCATTTGATTTGTATTTAATTCCAAGGGCTGGAGTAAATGTTGTTCCTCCAGCTAATTTCGTTTTTGAATTTACCTTTGCAATTTTTTCAGGTTGATTTACCCCATCAAGTGCATATAAATAAGCATCTCCATTATTTCCGGTTTCAGTGATATAATAATATTTATCCTTATAAATTTGATCTTGATAACGACTTTCAGCTGTACTACTCTTAGGCTTTGCGGTATCTGCAAATACGAGCACTTCGGTTACTTGTGCTTGTACAGATAAAACAAGGAATGCTAAAATAATTAATAGTAGATGTTTTTTCATATTCATTTATTTATAATATTAATAGATATATCCTTGATGTACTTGTTTGTTCTGATTGTCAAAAGAAGAAATGATAGAATCGTCAAGTTCGAATGTATAAACTTTAGATACTGTCGGAAAATCATCTCCATAAATTGCTAAAACACCCGTATTATTGTCATGTGCCATACATATGTTCACATATGCCCATGAACTTAAGCCTGTAATAATAGTTTTTGTTATTGAGGTTTTGGCTGAAATATCTACAATACGAATTTTAATATCACCTCCATTACGATATGGAATAACAGCTTTACTTCCATCTACAGTAAAAGTACCTTCAAACAAATCATCCGTACCTTCAAAAATTTCATCATGGTACCTACCTCCAGCTCCATTATCCATGGTCAAATCCATAATGCCTGCTTTCTGATTGAAAGGGGTTTGTTCACCGTTTAACAATATAAACCTTCTGTCAGTTGAAATATCTGCAAATTCATCATAATATGAAGTTTTTTCATCTAAACCCGTTCCATCAGTATTCATTGTTGCAAATTTTACAGAATTAGATGTATTATTTTTACGAGCAAAAAATATTTTCCCATCCTCGCAATATTTTATTGCAATAATTTCCTCTGTTGTAGTAGAAAATAATTGACTGTCTGTATTGTTATCTAAATCAAAAATCCGAATTTGATTGGTAGCCAAAAAACCTGTTACAATATCAAAATGCCCTTGAACATCGCTATAAATAAACGAAGTCCCATTTCCCGACAGTGCTAAATCTCTAATATAGCTACTTGTATTTACGCGTCTATTTAGAATCGTTTTTTCGATGTTTCCAGAAGAAGACACCTTGATTACTTTTGCAGTATCAATTATATAATACGTTAATCCGGATGGATTTTGAAATTTTCCCGGTTGATTCGTTGGAATGGGTGCTGGAGATTCTTCTTTTTTACTTCCGCAATTTATTAGCGTTAAACTAAGGAAAATAATTAACGCACATGCTGAAATTTGTTTTAGCCTTTTCATGATTTTATATTTAGATATTTTTTTTTGAAAATTGAATGCATTTTCCAATAATTATTCAAAAGTTATATCACCAGAAATGAGAACCTCTTTCTTGGTATCATCTCCAAATTGACGAGGAATTTTAATATTTGAAAATATTAAATTTTTACCTGTTAAGGTTACAATATCATTTCTACTCTGATAAATCGTTGTAAACTTCCCATTAATATATTCAGAAACGGTTATCGCAACAGTTGAAATTTTATCATCCCCATGTTCTACATTACCTACTGAAATTTGTAATTCATAATTTGGGTTCTCTAAAGAAATAGAAAATGGATTGCCTCTTACAATAAATGTACTTTGTATTTTTGTAGGAATATAGGTAACACCATCTACTTGAAAGGACCCAGAACCTCCTATTGTTGTTTCCGTGGGAGGTATAGTTGTACCACCACCATTGGGATTCGTCCCTCCTCCACCATTTTGATTCGTTCCACCACCACCATTTGGGTTTGTTCCTCCTCCACCATTTTGATTTGTTCCTACTCCACCATTATTTGTTGCTGGTGCAGGATCATCTTCTTTTCCCCCGCAATTCACTTAGGTTAAACTTGCAAAAATGATTACAAGCACAGAAAATAATTTTATTTTTTTCATAATGAATAAATTTTGATAATGATGAATAATTATTAAAACATTAAATTTATTATTGTTTCGAAAATTATTTAAAGAAATTATAATGGTCTTTTTATAAGAGTAAATAAATTTTTATATAAACGTAATCCTCTTTAAAATTACTACTCGATTTCTCAAGAACTTTTAGTTTTTACTGATTAGTAGATATAGGCTTTATTAACAACCCAACTCTTCGCATCAAAAGAAGAAATAGCAGTATCATCCAGTTTAAAAAGGTATATTTTTGATTTTTCTTTGGATTGGTTTCCAGGAACACATAGTGCAACACTATTATTATCATTAGCAATAGTAATCCCCGCAAAAGAATATTGACCAACACCTGAAACGATTGTTCGGGTGGTAGCTGTTTTGGTATCCATATCAACAATACGAATGTTTATATCCGTGCCATCAAGAAAAGGAATGACAACCTTTTTGCCATTTGGACTAAATGTTCCATCATATACGAAATCGGAACTTGAAAAGAATTCTGAATGATATGTTCCAGTTCCACCGTCCAATGTTGAATCAACGATGCTTACAGATGGTGGGGATCCTAATGTATAAATACTTAAAAGCATAAATCTTCTACTTGAAGTTATGTCTACCAAATTGGTAAAATATCCTTGAGATTCTTTTAGTCCGGTACCATCACTATTTATGATATAATATTTAATGATATCATTATCGAGTTTATTTTTAGTTGCAAAAAATATTTTTCCGTCGGCACAATATTTTACAACAAAAATGATTGCATCGGTAGTAGAATAAATTGAATTATCATTACTTTTTTCCAAATCAAATATTCGAATTTGATGGGTGAAGATATAGACAGTTCCATTGGAAGCTCCTTGAACATCGATGTAAACAAATTCAGAGCCATCTGCACTTAGGGATAAATCATTAATATAACTACTATTACCAATTTTTCTATTTACAATGGTTTGTTCATTGGTACCATTAATTGAATATTGATAAATTTTTGCTGTATCTAAGGTAAATAATTTTGTTGCAGATGATCCAGAAGGTGGCTGATTGGGATTATTTGTACCAGATGTATTCACAACAGGAACATTCGATTCTTCTTTTTTACAAGAAAAAAGTACTGAAACAATTAAAAGTATTAAAAAATGAGTGTAGATTTTTTTCATAGTATGGATCGTATGTTTTTGTAAAAATACGTACCCAATGAGTATTTAGCTACATTTTATGCGTTCGAACTTATGCGTTCGAACTGATTTGATCCTTTAAAAAGCTAGAAGGTGTTAACTGAACGTGCTTTTTAAATACAGTAAAAAAGGTTGTTCTAGAACTAAATCCAGCTAACATACCAATTGCTTCAATTTTAAGATTCTGAAATTCAGGATTTATCAATAGCTTTTTTGCTTCCTCTACTCTATACGTGTTTATTAAATCATAAAAGCTTTGATTGAATACCGAATTAATACATTGAGACAATTGATGAGAAGTTACCCCTACTTTCATAGACAATAATTTCAAGTCTAAGGATTTATCCAAGTATATTTTTTCTTCCATCAAAAGACATATTAACCGCTGTGCAATTCCGTCCTTATCATTTTCATCTAAAAGGGATTTGCCATATTTGCGTTCTTCTTGATTACATTCGGCAAACATATTAAATTCAAATAATTGATTTTTATATATTTCATACTCAAGAATGGTAAAAACAGCACGATTATCAAACGCTCCATATAATACATAAAAATATATAAAGGATGTTATAATTGGAGTAGCTATGATATCTGCATAAATCAGATAAGCCGGCGGAAGGAATATACCCGTTAATACATAAATATTAAAAATAATTATTGTTAATAATATAATTACTTTCAAAAAGTTTTTAACCCAACTATATTTCGTCGCATCAATGTCTGTAAAATAAGAACTAACCTCTTTATAATATTTTTTTTGTAAACGCCATCCCACAACCAAATAGCCAATGATATGAAGCAAAACGGCTACATTAAAAAATATATAAAGTATATCTTCGCCATTTTTAATATTATTGATCATAACGATTTCTTCTTCTTTTGTTAAAAAAAAGAAATACATCATGATTAATAGTGATAGAATAGATGGAATAAAATGTAGTACACTCTTCCATTTAAATTCTAAAGGTCGCCCGAACATGATTTGAAAATAACTTAATATAGCTGGACCAAATAAAAAATTAAAGAAATATGTTAAATACAACAAAAAGAAATACGGTTGTATCACATTCAAATACAACAATAAATTTGAAACGATAGAAAAAACAGGTATTGCTATGATGAATGCGAGAGATCTATTGGCTATTGTATTATTTTTTCTCAACATCAAAGCAGATGTCATGATAATAAAATTAATAGCGGCAATTAGATTTAATAAAATGATAAATATTTTCAAAATCGATTGTTTTTATTTTATTGATTAAAAAACAAGACTAATAAGATACAACTATTTTTTTAGCAACAAAACATTAAAATTCAATCTCAAATATACTAAGATTATAGACGATAAATTAGATTATATTAATGATTCTTATCTTTTTTATCCCAATAAATATTCATAATATGGATGAACCTAATCCATATTTATGACAGCGAAAGAATTATTTATTGAATCCGCATATACCAATATCAAAAATGGGCTCATCAAAATACCTGCAGACCAAAAGCAGGATATATATGCAATATCGTTCTATTATTACATTGAAAACGATGACCTTCGATTTCCCACAATTCACGTAAGTTACAATACGAACCATCAATACAAAAAAGAAATAAAAAATGCCTCTAGCGAAGCTGAAGCAAAATGGAATTTTGCATTTTGGCTCCAAGATGAGTTGTTACGTATTGGTGGTCTAGATAATGCTTTATTAAATAATTGGTTCAAAGAAACACCCTATTATTATTCGGAAGAAGAAGATCAAAAATCACTTGATGATGAAGATTTGTTTGACGATTTATTTGAATTAGGAGATGCGTTTGACAATGAATTTATAGAAGCTATAATTTTACTGACAAAACGGGTATTCGACGAAAAAATAATTGATACCATCTTCGGAAAGCAGATACCAATAATCATACATGACTTAGAATATTATGAGGAACCAATCGATTGGACGATTAGAGCCAATCCAACTGGATTAGTTGATGAATTTCTACAAAAATATAATAATGGGTTTATTTAAGAATTGGTGCATTTGTTCAAAACAATTCTATTTATTTAGTAATGAATTTGCATATTTAACTGAATTTCAAACAAAAAATCATTCAAAAATAGCACCCAATAACTGTACTTAATTCAAAAAAAATAATTCTGTCTATTCTATTATCTTTATATAAATATGTGTTTAAACATGTGTTACATAAAGAAAACCAATAGAACTAGAATCCGTATAATCCCTTTCAATTATAAATATTAAAAAATATTGGTAGTACGTTACTATTTATCAAGAAATATTTTTCTATTAATAGCATGCAAGAAGAAAGTGAAATTATAAATTTTGTATTGAGTACACTCCTATTTTTTTATTTCTTATACGTTTTAAAGAAATCAGAGTTAAACGTACCTACGTTATGGAAATATGCCATGATTTTCATAATTCTTAGCAATGCAGCCACTATTATTGAAGGGTATTTCTATTCTAATTTTTTCGATTGTCTTGAGCACGCTCTATATATGGTTGCCGGATTATTATTTTTAATAGGTGCTTTCCGTTTTAAAACCTTCAAACGATAATTCATGATTGTTATAACAAACATACTGAGTATACTTTTATTTATAAGCACCGTAATTGTGTTGGTGATTAAAACACGATTTTTTCAACAGAACAGTGTTCCTATTACTCAAGTAATTTTCTCATTTATTTTAATAATTATTGGAATTAGTTTAGACACCCTTTATCATCTTGGGTATGGAAAACTGTTTGATACATATGGTGAATACATCGGCTTATTATTTTTCCCATTAATTATTCTTTCGATTTTCACCTTTTCATTAAATCGAGAATTGGAGAAACAAAAACAAAGTGAAATTTTATTGCAACATCAAAATGAAATTCTTGTTAAAAGGAATATGGAATTAGATAGTTTTGTCTATAGAGTTTCTCACGACTTAAGAGCGCCCATCTGCACTTCAATGGGACTAACAGACCTATCAATTAAATCTCTTGATATAGACGAAATAAAAACGTATTTAAATCTTCAAAGTTCGAGTTTAAAAAGATTGGATCAGTTCATAATTGAAATTCTGGATTATTCGAAAAACAATCATTCAGAAATTATCTCTGAGAATATCGAATTTGAATCCCTCATTGATTCTGCATTTCAAGATTACCAATATTTAAATAATAGACACATACATTTAGAAAAAAACATATTCATACAAACCCCATTTTGGAACGATCAACTTCGATTAAAAATAATTTTTAATAATTTAATTTCAAATGCAATTAAATTTCAAAAGACAGATTTTGAAAACCAAAAAATAGATATATCGATTCATGCAAATGAACAATTAGCTCATATCATCATTCGAGATAATGGAATAGGTATACGAGAAAATCACAAATCTGAAGTCTTTAAAATGTTTTTCAGAGGGTCAAACCAAACCACTGGATCGGGACTGGGTATGTATATCGTTAAAGATTGCATTCAAAAAGTAAATGGTACAATCCATGTTAAAAGTAATTTAAACGAAGGCACAACGATTGAAGTATTGATTCCAAATTTGTATTCACAAACCTCATAAAAAACAACTTTGAGCTATCTTATTCTCATTTTTTCCGAACAGTACTGAATGTACTCCTATTAAAAGCCTAAACTGGACAATTCGTTCTAACTTCTGTATCTAACAATTATTTTATTTTTTTTCATTAAAAGAGTGTCTTTCATCTATTTACTTTACTTTTTTAAAAAAATATAATTATTTCAATAAAATATATGGATTAAATTATTTAGATAATTGAATTTTTATATTTATTATTGTTATAGTAACAACAACGTTTTTCTTTTCTATACGTAACAGGCGCATTTTAAAAGAAAAACAGAGTTGAAAATCCCAAACCACCTGCATATGAAAAAAAGACTCCTCTCGGCAATTGTTTTTGCTTCGATTGTTTTTGCTAGTGCTTCCCAAGCAATAGCACAAACACAATCTTTCCCAGCAAACAAAACGTATAGTAACGGCTTGATGCCAACCAATAAAAATGGTCAAGATGCCGTAAGTAATTACAATACTTGGAAAACCAATTTTGTAGAAGCCTGCTCGAACGGTAGATACAGAGTAAAATTTGATGACAGAAGCCAAACAGTTTCTGAAGGTATTGGTTATGGCATGTTATTGTCTGCTTATGCAGGCGACAAAACATTATTTGATGGACTTTGGAATTATTATAAAGATAACCGCAATGGCAATGGGGTTATGAACTGGAAAATCAACGGATGTTCTGGTGCTATTGGGCAAAATGGAGCAACCGATGCTGAAGTGGATGCTGCTATGGCGCTTATTGTTGCAGATTATCAGTGGGGTACATCTGGATCTATTAATTATAAGACAGATGCAAAAGCACTTATTAATGCAATAAAAAACTTTGAAGTAGAAGGTGGCTCTTATGTATTGAAACCAGGTGATCAATTTGGCGGAAGTAACTTAACAAATGCATCTTACTTTGCACCGGGTTATTTCAGAGCATTTGCAACCTATATGAATGATAGTTTCTGGAACAATGTTGCAGATAAAAGTTATGTTGTAATCAACAACAACTTATCAGCGAATAACGCAGTGGGTGGCTTAGTATCTGACTGGTCAACTGCTAGTGGTTCTTATTCTAGTTCTGCAGGTGGCTATGCGAATGGTGGTCGTAACTATTCTTACGATGCTGCACGCACGCCATGGAGAATTGCAGTAGATTACGTTTGGTATGGTAATGCTAGCGCAAAAGCATATTCAAAAAAATCGTCTGATTTCGTTCGTGTAAACTTAGGCGGTTCTCAAAATGTAAAAGATGGTTATAGCCAAAATGGTAACAACGTCAGCAGTTATCACAACTCAACTTTTGTTGGGGCATTTGCTTCAGCGGCTATGGGTGGTGATAACCAAGCTCACTTAAATAATTCCTATTCTGATTTGAATGGCATCAACGATGCTGGATCGTATTTCAATCAAACATTAAAAACACTTTATTTATTCTTACTAACAGGTAATTTCTATTTACCTGGTGCTGCTCCATCCACTGGTGGTGGCGGTACAGTTGACCCTCCAGTTGTAGTTGTTCAAAAACCTTATGGAACGGCTCCTGCAGCCATTCCAGGTAAAATTGAAGCTGAGAAATATGATCTTGGTGGAACATTAGCATATAATGATGCTACATCTGGAAACGATGGTGGCGCATTTAGAAACGACGACGTAGATATTGAAGCAACTACAGATGCTGGTGGTGGCTATAACATTGGATACACAGCTGCTGGCGAATGGTTGGAATATACAGTAAATGTAGCAACTGCAGGTCAGTATGATTTTGCAGTACGCGTAGCCTCTACCTCTGCCGGAAAATCATTACACATCGAAATGGATGGTGTTAATGTTACTGGAACCATTGCAATTCCGAATACAGGCGACTGGCAAACTTGGCAAACGGTAACAGTTGCCAACAAAACACTTTCTGCTGGTACAAAGGTAATGCGTGTCGTTATGGAAACAGATGGTTTTAATTTAAACTATATCAATGTATCCCAAACTGCTACTGCACCAACAAACGTTGCTCCTACTGTTTCTTTAACAGCACCAGCAAACAATGCTACTTACACGGCTCCTGCATCGATTACAATTTCAGCAAATGCTTCGGATTCGGATGGATCAATTGCTAAAGTAGAATTCTTTAATGGCTCTACCTTATTAGCAACGGATGCTTCTGCTCCTTACAGCTATACATGGACAGGTGTTGCAGCAGGTACTTATAACATTACTGCAAAAGCAACAGATAACTCTGGCGCAGCAACTACTTCTGCAGCAGTATCAATAACGGTTACGAATCCTGCACCAACAAACGTTGCTCCTACTGTTTCTTTAACAGCACCAGCAAACAATGC
>ERZ724508.48-NODE-48-length-75301-cov-7.811246_pt1 | contig 75301 bp, 90 predicted proteins | sample MGYA00376041_ERZ724508 | MGnify/ENA primary metagenome ERZ724508 (study PRJEB28724, sample SAMN07190887) | wastewater metagenome | isolation source: effluent of sewage treatment plant in Hong Hong | place: USA: Christiansburg, Virginia | collected 2016-03-01 ...
TCCCTTACTTCACTGCTTTCAGTAACCAGAACTGGCCTACAGTCAAAACACTGTCGATTCAGAATAGCCCTACCTCTTCGCTTGCTAACAACGCTCTCCCAGCCTTGACTAGTCTTGAACTCGGTAAGCATAGTAGTCTTATGCAGTTGACATTACAGCCACTAGCCTTGACATCATCAAACTGCCTTCACTCAACGCTCTCAGGCTTAATATTCCAGCACTGACTGATGCACTACACCTTGAAGATCTGCCTCAGCTCACTTCTTTAGCAAACTGCCTGCTCGATAACCTCGGTCAGCTAACTGTCACCAGTGTTCCACTCACAACTTTCGTTGAGTTGCCAGCACTAGTTTTCCTGGGAATGGAAGGAGTACAATTCGATACATTCGATTTCGCATTGATACCAACTGCTGAGATTGTGTACATTAAGGACAGTCCCATCCGAAAGCTCGATTTCCCAGGAGTCGTTGCAAACCTCGGAGCTCTCCAGCTGGACAATGTCAAGGCTCAGGGAGGAATCAGTGGAGCTAACTTTTCTTCACTGTATGAAATCATTGTGACAAGGTCACCAGATTTCGATGGTTTTAACAATAACAACTTCACTAAACTGCAGGAGTTGGTGTTTGACGGCACCTCTATCCAACTCACAGACCTGTTGGACAATGATATGCCCACTCTCGAGCGTCTGACTCTCTCCAACAGCGCCAATGCAGCGGGAATTCCAGATGTATCCAACATCAAGGGCATTCTCAAGTACTACAAGCTGGAATCTATCAAACTTGCCAGCTTCGGTAATGGATGTGACTTGACAGCTTTAGAGGAACTGTACATCCTCGGAAACAATCAATTGGCAACACTGTAACTTCCCGCTAGCATCGCTACTCTCAAGACTCTCGTAATTGAGAACAGTGCTCTTGCGACCTTCACTGGTTACACTTATCCCGCACTTACAAGCCTTTCCATCCACGATACTGGAGTGCTCGAAACCTTCACTACTAATACTTTCAGCGCCTTGAAGGATCTGACTCTCAGCGGTCTGGTCAAGACTACTGAACTCAGCAACACTGTGAACCTTCCAGCCCTCCAGTAATTGATAATTCGCGACTCGCCCGGCTACACAACCCTGTCTGGTCGCCTATTCAACAATTTGAAGTTCCTGCAGATCATCAATAATCCTAACTTCAATACATACTCAACCAACAACTTCGCCGCCCTTACCAATTTGGATCTTAGGAGCAACGCCCTCACCAACTTCAGCAATCAAAATCTCCTGAACTTAGTTGCACTCAACCTCCAGGATAACCAAGTCACCGAATTCAAGAGCAATACCTTCAGTGTTATCGAACAGCTCTCTCTCGATAATAACAAGCTTGACACTGCAGATGATTTAATCTTGAGTATCAACGGCAATGCCAATCTCAGAGTGCTCACCCTCGGTACCATTCAATGCTATTCAGAAAACAACCAGATACCAACCTTCCCAGCAGTTACTCTTGCTGCCCTGGAAATCCTCAACCTCGCATCGAATCAACTGACAGACCTCGCAGCCCCAGTCGCTGCGAAACTGAAAATTCTCAATGTGGGTAATTGGGCTCCTTTATTCAGAAAACAACAACCTACAACAGCTACCCCCACTGGCCTACGCCGATCTCACCGATCTATGGGCAAGCAACAACAATATATTGGGAGGAGATGTGAGCAATCTCCCCGCATTGACCAAGTTTAAACTCGGTAAGCAAGAGATTTATACAGCTTCCAATGGAATCACCGACTTTGCAAACTTTGGACATCCCAATCTTCAATTCCTGGAAATCGGCAGCAACAACATCGCAGATCTCGGACAACCTAGCCTTCCCAAGCTATTGCTGCTCGATGTCTGTAACAACTTATTTGATTCAGCCAAAAACCAGCTCACCGACGCTACTCTACTGGCCAGCTTAACCCCCATTACTGTCAACCCCGGTCTCAAGTACCTTAACATTGCTGGAAACACTCTGACCGACACCGTCAACACAGTGGCTGCCCTTCAGGCTCGGTTCGCCTCAGCACAGATTATCACGCAGTGACCTCCGATGATGTATTGCGTCTTATGGACAATCATTAATATCATCTCAGTATCAGCAGCACCTCAGCAGTTAGGTAACCGTAAGCTTGTAGTTGCAAAGTGTCAGGACGGTCCAGCATGCAATACACTGCCAACCAACTCACAGGATAGAGCCATAACAATGCTGTTTCGATTTTTCGAGTCTTCTTCGGAAGCAGCATGCGTCCAGTGATTGTGAGCATGCATACCAGTAGACTCAGCAGTTCAAAAGAGGAGTAGCTGGTGGGTGCACTCGGCATTTCTTCAGTGAACAGGTAGTGGTGGTGTAGATCCTCAGCTGGACGGGTCGTCGCGACATTGATAGTGAGACGTGTCGCAGCAGTATCCTCAGGTGACTTACCATAAGTCTGCAGTAACATCAGCACGAACTTTATCGTACTGTTTTGAACGGTCAGCAGACTGAACATTGGTAAGTCTCGAACCACGATAATCGCCAACCTCAGCAGCAACAAATTGCGATTCCAAGCAACTTGATTGTTCCAAATTAAGAGGCCAGCACTTAACAGGAACACCCTACGTAAGGCAAAGAGTACCAACTGCTGTTTGGGTATGCAACGTTTGCGAACACTAACAAAAAAGCGCAGAGAGGGCGCTAAATTCGTTCGACTGCCTGAAGGGTTCCCCTATCTACCTAAACACTTCCCTGGAGATACCCTCGGAAACTTTGGATGTAGTACATGAAGGTATCCATCATCGGTGAGTTGCTTGAGCAGAGTCTGATGTACTTAACGAGCCCATAGTAGAGGGCGAAGTGAAATAGCAAAGACCGACAGTACCGATGGAGTTCTTGTGTCAGCAGAACGAAGTGGTTGCTACGGTAGCACAGCTCCCAAAGCGGAACGATCAAATGCAAGGCCAGCAGCCACATGAGTCTAATTGAGACTAGACTTACATTTTAGGATAGAGCCGCATTGACGAGATTTCCTGCAGAGATTTTGTCATCAAGACTAGGCTGGTAAGTTGCAATACACTCCAACCAACTGACTCACCGATTACCAGACTGTAGCATGCAGTGATATGAATCAGAACACTCAAGACATTGCCCAAGAGGTGTTTGAGGAGGGGTTGAGCAACAATCAAACACATTGCTAGCGAGAACTCACAACTTACCATGACTGTGGTCACAAATAAAATGTAGAAGACCATCGGCTTGTTTTCAGTTGCTATTAATTTTCCCTTATCGTCAACTTTAAATATTGCGTAGCGTTTATCCAGCACAAATGTGAAGTATGCCGGCAGTAGCATGGCTCCTGGGAGGAGTGTGCAACTGGCGAGATCGTTTCCCGCAGCCAACAATAGTTTGTTCAGCAGGTAATATAGCACCACTGTCAGAAGTGTCTCCTTACAGTGCTAGAGCTCATGGAAGTTGCGGTAACTCTTCTTCTTATCCTTGGCAAGCCTGTCGTGGATGATATTGCAACGCTCCAACTCGCTAAGAACACAGGAGAACACTCCCACAATTTCTGCGATTCCGATGATGAGCAGGAACATCCACCTCACCCACCTATCTTCTCACCTCCATTTACCTCTCATGCATGCCTAAGATGAGAAACTCTATTGCTCCTACTGCGACTGTGCTGGCAACCACTGCAATATTGATCATAAGAGAATAGGTTAGAAATATATGCATTCGCCTGTTATGGGGCCTAGAATGTTCCAATAAAATGATCAAAACCTGTTCGAACTTGTTGCCCTGATTGGAATAAAGGTGACAACTAACGGATTAGCAGCCGTAACGTTGGTTTCAGTAACGTTCATTGTCAAAGTTGCGATGACCGGCTTCTGTGGTGGTTGATTTGAAAACGCAGCATAGCAAGTCCATTAGAGACCCCCATTTACTTGTTCACAAAAAGATTTTGCTTGTTATCCATTCGGATAGGCGAAATTGACCAGACCTCTTGATTTAGCTTTGCCTGCAGCTCCTGCTCCAAAGGTCTTGACGTAGTACAAGTATGGCGACGTGAGAGCTTCATTGGTCGACACGGTAAGACTGAATGTACCATTTAGCATCTTGATGGTTGGTGGTCCCGATTTCCAGTAGAGTTTGCCCCCATCATTTTTTTTGTTAGGGAAGATACAGTAATCGGGGCCAGCGGGATTGGTTGGATTCTTCATGCAGATCCATCCTGGTTCGATAACGCAAGTTGGACTGCAACCGTCACCACCGACGATGTTACCGTCGTCGCATTGTTGGTAAAGACGAGCACCATCACCACAGACTTCAAAGCAGGTGTTGGTAACTGCGTTCAAGGTAAAACCAGCAGCACACTGAGTGCAGACACCAGCAGGCGCGGTACAAGCCGAACAGAAGGTAGGGCAGTTCAGACAAGCTCCAGCAACATTCCTGTACTGATTAGTAAGGCAGGGTGCTGGGCCAGGGCCAGTAGCAACACAAACACCAGCCAGGAGGTTGTATCCTGGGACGCAAGTTGCACAAGAACCTGGACCAGTGCAGCTCAGGCATGTTTGAGGGCACGACAGGCAAACTCCGTTGGAGAGATAGTATCGAGCATTGCACTGACAAACCCCAGCCTGGTTGGCAACTGAAGCGTAAGGGCAGTTAATGACGCAAAGTCCAGGGGCAGTGGAGCTGGGAACGTATCCAGCAAGGCACTGACACCTTTGGGTTCGTGCGTTGTAACCCTGATAGAGTGGGCAAGCAGCACAGTTACCATTGGGAAGTAAGAATGTTCCACCTGGGCATGATTTGAGGCAAGCAGCTCCGTTAGCGTACCTGGCATAACCAAGCCTGCAGACGCATATATTGTTTTGGGGAATAGCGTTGAGAGGGCAGTAGCCGCAAAGAGTACCACCGAGGTAGATGCCTGTTGGGCAAAGGTTAATGCATAGGGCTCCAACGCGAGCATATCCAGTGCTGCAGATGCACCTGTCCTCATCAATGTTGTAAGTCGAATTGATTGGGCATGACACACATACGCCATTTCGGGGGAAGCTGTTGAAGGGGCAGGTAACAATTGCTCCGATGATAGGGTTGAATATTTGGAGACCACCCGCACCAACGATAACACAAGTCGAACCAACGACGGTCGTTCCTGTAGGACAAGGAGTGCAACCGTTTCCAGCATTGGCAAAGCTGTTTGCGGGGCAAGCAACACAGTTATTGTTCACCAAGTAGAAGTTAAGTTGGTTGCATTTGCACCGGCCAGTACTCTGTTGGTAGGTTGATCCCTGTGGGCATGTGTTTATGCAGTATCCTTGAGGGTTCTGTCGGAATCCTGGGTTGCAGACACAGCTCTGGCCAATCAGTCGGGAATTGCTTGGACATGTAGCGCAAGTTTCGTTGATGGTTCGGCTGTTAGCTGGGCAAGGGGTACAAGTTGTGGGGTTGGTTCTGCCATATCCATCATTGCAAACACATCTACGTGTAGTTGTATTATAGGTCGAGAAGGTTCCACACAGGTAGATGCACTGGCTTCCATCCCAGAATCCATTGCTGTAGCATCTTGAACAAGTATCACCGACCAAGACAAGAGGGGAGTTGCAGGTACATTGGTTGGCATTAATTCTTGTGGAATTATTGGGGCACTCCTTACCTGGAGCGCAGCCGTTACCAGTCCAGTAATAACCAGTTCCACAGACACAGCTTCCCTTCTGCCAGTTGAACTGACCGTTAGGTCCACAATTAGTGTTGGGGTTGTTGGGGTTGTTGGGGTTGTTGGGGTTCGGGCGGTTCCTGGAAACGCACTCTCCGGAGGGGGTCTGGTAGTAATAAGGCTTGCAGACACAGATTCCTGCCAAAGGATATCGGTTGTTTGGGCAGACGATAGGACCGCTGGGGGTATTGGGGTATGGTGGATAATTTGGGTATGGGTTGCCTGGGAAGTTAGGATCGACGGGATAGGGGTTGCCACTCGGATATCCAGGAGGAAGGAGAATCACTTGAGATGGATCAAGAGGAGTAGAGACACCAGAGATGGAAGGATAGGTTGGGTTCACAATTATCGGGGAAACACCTACTCCAGCATTGAAACCTGGAACGTTTGGATAGGTTGGCCCAACGATGGTGGCTCCTGGATAAGTTGGTGTTCCAGCAACTCCAGCGGTTCCGATGGTGACGGGATACTGAACGGTAGGGTTGGTAGCTGGGAATCCTGGTGCTCCTGGTGCTCCTGGCGCTCCTGGTGCTCCGATGGGATTAGCAGTTGGTGGAAGTCCATTTTGTCCTGGAGCAGTTGTTACTTGGTTGACTCCATTGATTGGATTGGTGGTTGGTGGAAGGTTCGTATTCGAGCCGGGGAATCCACTAATTGGTGGAACAGTGGTAGGTTGAGTCTGACCAGTAGTGGGTGCTCCTTGATTGCTGGGCTGGCATTGGTTGTTCACAATGGTGAAGCCTGGGTTGCAAGCACAGCCATTTCCATTCCAGTAACTGTTGGGAATTCCGTTACATTGACCGGAACCAGCCTGGGTAGTGGGAGCTTGAGGTTGTGGTTGAGCTGCCTGGTTCGTGCATTGACCGGAGGAATTAGTGTAGCCGGGGAGACAAGCACAAGAAGCTCCATTCCAATAGCTGTTGGGAAGAGCTGCACAGCTGGCGGGTCCACCTGCAGTTGGATTGGTTGCTGGGCTAATCGGATTAGCAGTCGGTGGGAGTCCATTTTGAGCGCCTCCGTTTGTGGTGGTTGAAACCTTCACCCATCCTTGTTGGCTGCCAGGAACGCATTTGCCGCTCACACTGGTAAAGGTTGGCAGGCAGGCACAAGAAGAACCATTCCAATAGCTGTTTGGAGTGTTGGCGCAGCTTGGAGGAGTTCCTTGAGTGGTGACAGTAATGACCTGAGCATTTCCTGAGGGACCATTAACGACTGGAATAAATCCGTTGTTTGTGGAGGCACCTATGTTAGTTCCTGAGATTGGTGCAACAGTCAAAGGAGCAACTGTTGAAGGTTGAGAAAGAACAAAGTCCCCTCTGTTTTTCCCATTTGTGGTCGTGGTTGTTGTTGTAGTAACAGTTACCTTGCCATCACCGAAGATGGGCTTCAATGGACCGTTACCCTTGGAGCTACCAGTAGTAGAACCAGCATGAGAAGCTGCAGAGTTGCTGCTCGAGCTGGTCTTGCCGGATGAAGCAGCGATGCTAGCGAGGTATTCAGCATACGACTGGCTGGATTTGGTGGATTGGCTTGTCTTGGAGTTGGTGATCTAACTTAACTCGGAGCCGTAGACCACATCTGTCTTGTAAGGCTCCACCACAGTGCAGATGCCTCGGACGCTTGAAGTTCCAGGTTTGCAAACACAGGAAGTTCCATCAGATGAGACCACAAGGTTTGCGATGTCAGAGCAAACGATGCATCCCTGAGAGCCATCGGGGTAGGTGTACTGAGCCTCTCCTTGTTTGCACTGGCTGACGCAGCGACCACCAAATCCGCTGATCTTATCAGGGCAGTTGGCGCAAACGTACTTGGGGCTTGGACCATAGACGATGTAGGTGAAGGCGAGCTTGGAAGTTATCTGTCCAGGATTGACAGTCAGAACGAAAGACCTGTCAATTTCAGTGCTGAGGCTTGCACTAGCGGTAGCTCCAAAGGTGAATCCGTTGAGACCGTAGATGAAATTTTCCAGGGAACATAGTGACTTATGGATGGAAAGATAGGTGGCGGTTGGCACAACTGGCTGTTCAATTATGCCGCCATAGGAAGCGAAACCAGCAGTCGAAGGGCTAAAGGCAAGGTACGAAACTGTAACGGCGGTGAGACCACATGCCGAAATAACCCCAACGTTGAATCCCGTGGTGGTAAGCTCCTTTCCAGTTATCGAAACGGATATGGTATTTGTGATTTTGGATAGGGTAACTCCAGAAAGGAATGGTCGTGCAATGTAACCGGAAGTGGTTGGCAGTGCTTTTCTGAAGGGAACTGTGACGAGCTCTTGTCCAGGTTGAACATCTAAATTTTCGATTGACTGTACTTTTGAACGAAACGAGGCCCACTTCGACATCAGATCGGCTGGAAGCCAATAGACTGATCTTGAGTGAGCGCCATATGGTCACGTTCCAAGGAGTGAAGAGGATGACTTGCACGAGGTTCTGATTGGTCTGTCCTCCCTCCAACGAAAAAGAGAAGCCGGTAATTGGACTGGCGTCAAAGCTGGTGAGGGCTGTATAAGATGATTTGCGTACCGAGAGCAATCCGTGGTGGCGTACTCATAGGCTTTCGGAGGGCGTATGTGTACAGCACGGGGCTGGAGCCGAGCTTTAGACCAAGGTGTTTTGACCCAACTTCTGCGGTGATGATTGCTGAGTAAGCTGGTGGGGGTACCTGATTCCGTGTCTTACAGGCCGACATTGCCGGAGCACTGACTGAAAGCGGCAACGATAAGCGCCAGCCAGAGGATTGCGAGTTTTGTATTCATCGCAAAGTGAAAAATAAATATAAACGCAAACCGCTCCCGAGAGGTCATAAGGCCGTTGGACCGGGACCAGCAAGCTCAAGACCACCAATCCTTGATCCTGGAACGGTAGTGACTGCTCCGAGCGACGCTATCTATTCCATTTAAAATCGCCTCACCCAACTGATATTCCATTCAGCGTGGCCTTAACAGTTAATATTTATAAATCACCAAATATTCAATTTGCGGCTCCGGTGAGCCACCATCCCTACTCCCCTCGGTAATCGGTTTGAAGCCCTCTTAGACACACCCGCTAACATTTATTTCGAATATACTGTTCGCATGGCGTAATAACTGATGAATTATTACAGCCGGAGGATTGGGACCCTGATCTGGTCTTATTAACCCGCCCGGGATGTTTGGTGAAGAGCATGCTTTCAACCGAATTCATAAGCAATTCTTGCGCTCCCCACGTTTCGATAATTTGAATATGGGGTATCACATGTCGTCATCGAAGTCGAAGAGGTCCATTAGATCGCTGGGGTCCATGTCTTCGCTACCGGCGCGCTCCAACTCAATCTTTGGTGGTGGGTAGGTAATGGCCTTCTGCACCGATTGGTACAGGTTGAGGAAGTAGTTGGTCCGCTGATCAAGCATCTGCTGGGGTGCGTCCGTCATGTAGACGTGCTTATGCTCCTTAATAGTTACGGTCTGTTCGTCATGATTGATCTCTCCGGTCACCACACCGTCACGAATGGCCTTAGCAACCACAAACTCGACATCCTGCTTGTCAATCTTGAGCTTGTTAGCAATATCTGTCAAAGAAATCCTCGAATAAGCGTTGTTGATCTTCCTGAGACCCACGCGGATAACGATCTGGTTCAGCCGCATAATCAGAGTGTATAGCTTGTCTTGGGTGAAGCGGTCCTTGTAATTCGCAACTGTCTCCTGGAAGTTCTTGAGATTTCCTTCGATAACGGCTTGGATGACTTTGTAATAGCCGTAGGTATGTTTGAAAATAACCTCTTCAGAGAAGATCTCACGGTTGGGAATCTCACCCAAAAGCAGTTCCACAACGATGGCTAGTCGCTGGCAGCTAATCTTGAAGCCTACAGCTCTGTCGGGGGCTTTCCGGATTGCTTGGTTAAGGCGCCAAAGAGCCTCGTTATAGTCTCTGCGGATTGCCTTTATTCTGGCCGTGTAATAGAGATACTTGCAGTACTCGTTGATGCTCTTGTTTTCGGGAAAATCTGCCTTATCGATGAAGTTATAAGCAGCCTCGTAGTTGTTGTAGGCCATGTAGTTCCGCAGGATAAGGTTAATGAGGGTAGCTTGCCCCATCTCATCACTTCGCAAACAAGCCTTATTGTATGCCTCCAGAAGTTGCTCCCTCACATCAATGAAGCTCCCACTCTTTTCGTAAATGCGAGCAAGGAAGAAGTACAGGTGAGCGTTGAGACTGTCGATGGTTCGTTTGTTGAGATCGTTGATCTTGGGTAGCAGAACTTTGATGGCCTGCAGTGCATCTCCATAAAGTTTTTCACGATAGAGTAGACTCACGTACATGGTCTTGAGATAGATCTCAATCTCCGCAAGTTTAGCACTCTTCGAAAGGAAGTTCTTTGGCATGTCAAAAGACTCCTTGAACTCAGCATTGAAGCCTGGAATCTTGCTGAAGTCTATGCCACTGCAGGGAAGCACGATATCGAACACTCGGGCCAAGTGGTGCGCCTGGATGACGTTCTTGTAACGCTTGATTTGCTTCATTATGCGGCTGACCTGGCGGAGCTCCTTGTTGGCAAGCGCTTTCTCCAGCTGCAGCAGGGTTTGCTTAATGTCTACATAGAACCTTCAGTTACCATAGAGGAGGGTGTGGATGACTACTTGCTCTTCCTGCTTGACTTCCTCTGGCTTAGCGGGCACGTCCATCTCGACGATTGGCACTTCGACCTACATAATTTGAAAAATATTTAAATGATATTGCTGGCGAGGTGGCTCAGGGCTTCAGCAGCATGCCACTCCCTTTCTACTTGCTGTTATTAATTTTGATTATGGTTCGCTGTCATCATAGCTTTGCTCGGGGCGTGGATTTAGCCACGCCTTCGAAGAACTTTTGGCTTGTGTTGAGAATGTGGGCCAGCTGAGACTATTCGGGGAAGGGATCGGTCTTGCCCTCTTCATAGGAAATGCCCATCGCAAGTTTGTTGGTCTGCCGTTGTGGTACTTGTAGAATCCATTGGTTTGAGACCTTCATGAACAGCACAAAATCTCTGAGTTCCTTTGGTAAGTCGATCTTAAATACGTGTCCCTTGATTCCCTTCAGCTTGTTGTCTTTGAAGATTTTGCCAGCACCGAATCCAAAACAGTTGAAGATATGAGCCTATTTCAAAGTAAGCACTTCCTACAGAGAATCCAGTCGTCTTCGAATGAGATTGAACTTGCCTGAATCGCGTAGTCGTTGAGTGAGGAAGGGAAGGTATTTCTCAGATTCAATGACGTACGTCTCGAAGGTTGTTGCGTTGTGTACCTTACCATCCCCAAAAGTAATGCGGCAAGACTTCGGTTCGATGATTCCTTCGATTGGCATGAAGGTCAGCTGTTCGTCATCATTGACAGAGTACGTTCGGAGCTTTTCGACACCCAGTTGCTTGGAAGTTTTCTTCTGGAACGATTAAATTTCAGCGTAGTGATTCCAAGTGGTGATTGCAAACTGAAGGGTTTACTCCTTCTTGTCGACTTTCAGAGGCATCCAATAGCCAGCAGCTACGGTAGTTGTGATCTCCGGCTGCGTTGATGTCCTCTCGAAAGGGATCAGCTCCGCGTATAAGTTGATTTTATAGCCGTTCTATATTAATAGGAGCGAGGTGGTGAGGCCAATGATTCCTGAGCCTAACACCGCCACAGGTTCCTCCTTGGAGACCCCTTGAGGCAGAAACATTGTTTTAATAACGTGTTGTGCGCATCCGTAGGCCAAACTGATTCCGCCTCCTCCGTGACCGTAGTCATGGTAGAATGTCTTTCCACCCCTAATTTCCTTTTCTATACGTATTCCACCTTCTCGGTAAGGACGAAGGCCTGCAGAAACCGCCACAATTGCTTCTTGTTTGGGAATGCAGTAAGGAAGTGTTATGATATCACTCATTAATCAACAACTTATAATCCCTCAGTGTCGGCAACCGTTGTAGATAGTCCAGCCATTACAATCAATAAAATGATAGAGGTTATATAATCCGGCAAAGGGCACAAGCAACACATCGCTAACCCAGCTCCTTAACAGTAATAACCTTAAGAAGGTGATGGCGAGGAATCCGAAGAATCATTAGAACCGCCGTATCGAATGCCACCTATCAACGAAGAGTTTGAGTACTTGCTAAAAAATTCTCGCCAGCGATTGCGAAACGACGAACTGAAGGTAAGGAACGGCCGATATAGAGAATTAGCAAGCTCATGGTGTTCAGCGAGGGGAAGGTGTACGATATGCAGACGGGTGCACAAAAACACTATCTGGCTCACATCCTATCTGTATCGGAGGCAAAGACTCAAGAGAAGGTGCTAAGCTTGGCACGATAACGATAGAGCTAAATTGAAGCTGCAATCTTCAGTAGCGATCTGAACATTCGTAAGAGGCCCAAGGTGGAGAATATTCGCAAGCGAGAAGAAAAACTAGCGATGAAGTTATCACTCATCGGGCGGGAAATGCAGAACATGTCAATGATGTCAGGAGACGGCAGTAACGCTGACCTTTCGCATATCGTCAATAGCAAATACTGGGATCCTTCAAGCGAACAAACTGCAAAAGCCAAAGAGTTTGTACAGCGGTTGCGCAGCCAGAAGCGCAAGGCGCGTAACAAGCTGAGGGAGCTGCAGAGTAAGAGTGTACAGGAAATGGAGCTTAAAGACAAGCTAGAGAAGGAGCAGCAGTAGAAGCTCCTGAAAGAACGGATCAACGATTCAGTGAAGAAGTTGATGTAGTACAAAAGACAGCGAGAAGAATAGAAAACCCAGCGCGAGGACCGTCGTAGGGAGGAGGCAGAACTGCTGCAGAAGTACCAAGTAAAAAACCCTCGGTTTAAGTAACGCGAAAAGGAATTCGAAAAGTAATTTGCAAAACGATAAGAAGAATAGCGCCGACGGAAACTCAGCGAAATCAAGCAGAAGTATAGACCACTCGACAACGAAGAAATGCAGGAACACCTTAAGCACTACGACGAGTTTAAGGTGAAGATGCAGGAGGAAATTGCCAAGAGGCTTTTAGAATAGAATTTGCTCAACGAGCGAGGGAAGGAGCTACAGGACCTGTACCACGGACACTACCACGGGATGATAGCTGAGGAGGAGCAGAAAGCAACTGAGAAGAAGGACCGCGGAAAGTCGGTGCAGGACAAGATATTGGAATACAGAGAAAGTGTGTTGAGCCAACTCAAGCCTCGTGTGGATGAGAAAAAGAAGAAGGAATTGGAGATACTCAAACTTGAACTCGAGTATAAAGGCAAACGTGTAAAGAAGAAAATCGAAGAGAATGGTGATGTAGTGTTTGAAGATCTTTCTCCGAAGCTGGACCACAAGAAGATTGGACAGCAGTACCTGTCGGAGCTGCGGAAGATGCATTCACAGATGACACCTCGAAGACGGGATAGCTTACCATCAGGATTAGCAGCTGGCAGCAATACTTCGGCTGCAGCGACAGCATCTGTGGTGAACAGCGAGCCGTAAAAGAGGAACTACCTTCACGAAGGTACGAAAGGTCTCAAAGCAACACTGTCAAACTGGAAGAAAGATCTGAACAGTTAGGGCCTATCACGCGACCAAAAGTATGATTTGGTGCTGAAGAAGGTCGAAGTCATCGACCAGCAGGCACGGCAGAAGTAAATGAAGCTGCGGCTGCTAAAAGACCAGCCACAGATAATGAACGTAAAGGAAAGCCTGGACAAGTACTACCTGAACTCGATAAATGCCAAGCTGTCAGTGCTGAACCAGGTGATCTATCAGAAGTGAGAACTGTCAGGTGCGAGTGCGTTCCAGCACCCTGCTCAGATTGATTTCAATGGTGCTGGTTTACAGGTTTGGCTGAGTTTGCATCCGTGAGTGCTTGAGATTACGGCGAAAGCTCTACCGGAACAGGGTTTTTTGTCGTTCCATGGACTACTGCTCGCGTTTTCGCCAAGGAATTTTACTCGTTGAGGATGGTTTTGTTGTTTGAGGCATTGCTGGGCGGATGTTGCTATGGCTCAATGGCTTATCCGAAGGTCGGTCGTTGCGAGGAAATAAACTTCGCATAGTCCTGCGGCAGAGGCTTTAATGCTTGAGCACCTCCGACAAACTGGATTTTATTTCGGGGTGCAACACCTTAAATGCTCTGTCGGAGGCGCTAATCTGCTCCAGCTGGGGTATGTGATCGATGATCCCGTTCTTCACGCGTTCATAGTTCTGATACAAGGTGTGTTCGTAATTAGTTACCCGATGGTTCCATTAATAATGGGTCTTTCGTTCAGGTGTCTCAAGTGCGGCTATCTTCTTTTTGATCGTCTCCATACGCTGTCTTTCGAAGGTCTCCAAATCGATTTTACTGCTTGGTCGGGCTGCACAGTGTTGGAGTCCCTCCACATTATGAAGGCTGATAGTTGCAGTAGAGCTGTTGATTGACCAATCGAACCGACCCTTCAGTACCCTGATGCCAGTCAGGTTTAGGAGGTGGACTAACTTGAAAGTTCGGTACTGTAAGAGCGATTACAACTCCTTCCGAAAGAGCTCCAACTCGAACGCTACTTCCTCCCGTTTGCCGAGATAGTTTGTGTCCCAGTCCGTGTACTAACCCTTCATGGTAAGTGCATATTCGCTGGCTCTATTGTACAATTCACTTGACTTATCCGTCTGATAGTCAAACTTTACGAATTCCGGCTGCTCCTTGCGAAATAGCTGGATGTACTCAATATGGCGTGCCTTCTGTACCTCGAATGGGAGGTTGAACTCGGAAATAAGAGCGTAGCCGCCATTGACTTGCTTCATAAGAGCCACATCATTCTTCATTTTGCGCTGTCGCTATTCTTTTTCTTGCACTTCGCTGAAGTTTGGAGAAGGTGGTGGCCTACCGAGCATCTACTAGCAAGTGTGGTCGCGTGTCAAGCTTCCCATTATGACAGTTTCCACTTTCTTCAGTGGTACGGGTCCTGGAAATAAGCACAGCTCGCCTTTCTGCATCAACCGCAATGGCTACCGAGTTGCTGTAGTAGTATGAGTGCACCTTGGAATTCTTGAAGAAGAACGTTTCGGGGACATGCAGCGAAACTGGATGCACAAGCCGTGCACTTGTGAGTCTCTCGAGCACCACGAGTAGGCTTTCCCCAAACGGTACTTCATGGATATTCTCGAAGCGCTCCACCTCAGCGACTGGTTCAGGTTTCTTGTAGTTTCTGCTGCAGATTGCACACTGACACTTCTCGGAGGTGCACTCGCTCATAAAAGTTATTAATCGAATAGGGCAGCAAATGCATAAAGGCAATCAAATGCAGTCCAAGTCCTCCTACTAATCAATGCGTGGCACGTTCAGTAGGCTACGGATACGGTTCAGCTGTGTTTAGCTGTCTCGCACAGTTTCCTTCTTCAGTATTTACTTTATTTGTGAAAGCTTTTGGTGTTCCTCAGTGGGGGTCGGCTCCTTTTTCGCTGTAATGCTTATTGGCTTTTTCGTAAAAGAAGACCGGAAAGGTGATGATAAGTTGGTCATGCTCGTTCTTCCCTTTGGAGTCTTTAGAGCATTCTCGTGCAGATCAGTGACGCTACGCTTAGTCTCCATTGACATTTCTAGCAAGCCTCCCTTCTTGATGTTTTCCTTATTATAGCTCGCGTTCACTTTTCGCTACTTTTCACAAAAGGAGAGGTCGAGTTGTGCATGCGCTCTCCTTGCGGGAGCATCATATCCCTCTTTGCAACCTCCCTGTACCTAAATGTACCGCTTAAGCCATTGAATAAACTCCAGGTTGTCTTGGTACTTGCATTTAGCAAGCCGCTGGATCTGAATAGTAATCATACTCACCTCCACCTTCTTGCTGATGCCCATCTTGTCGAAGATGGTTTGGAGAAGCTTGAAGTTCTGTATGAACTCGTACTCCTGTCGTGCCCGCCAGTTAATCTTGTGCAGTGGGGCCATTCCCGGTAAAAGTGCGTCCATAAGTTGACAGTAGACCGCTCCAGAACCCAACTGCTCGACTGCGGTAAGGTCCAAGCCGAGGGTATGGTTTACCCACCGGAGTATCTCCTTACGACTCACGAAATAGCCTTCGTCCATGATGCCAAATGACTCACTCATGCTTGCTAACGACTTCTTTCGATTAGTTATTAATAAATCGTTGGCGGCCAACCTAACTAATACTCGTTGCGAACATAACTGTTGTTCTTGGGTTGAGTGAGAGTGGGGAAATAATGCGGCTATGAGCTATCAGTCAAGAAATTAAATGGTGATGAACGGTCATAGGTAGCCTTCGTTTTGGTCGACAGTGTAGGGAGTTAGCACTCCAAACCGCTTGCATAGTAGTGGTTCGGGTTTCCATTGGAGCTTCACCCTAACGATTTTATCCAGGGCTATCGATTACTATTTGGCTTTGAGTTAGGTCTGCAGGCTTATGGTCTTGGTGGCGATATTGTTCTGAACTGCTTTCTGATAGATAATTTCAAACTCCTTGCGCTATCGTTCGGCTTCCTTCCAGTCCAAGCCAGTGTCACCGCCAATGATCTTTCCCTCCATCTCACGTACGTATTCGGTATAGCGTTTCTGCTTCTCAGGGTTCATTAGGTAGAACTACAGCTAAGCCTTGCAACCGAGCTCTTGGGATTCTGCTCGCACAAACTTCTGATTGTCTGTGCGAGGTTTGATGGGTTTCTCTCCCAGCAACTCACCTCGAGATTTGGATGTTTTGTTGTGATCTACTGGTTTCTGCTGTGGTTGAATGGCAGCTTGCTTGAGCTTTTGACTTTCCGCGAGTTGCTCCATCTTCGCATACGGATTGTAGCTTTCAGGAACTTCAGGAACTTTCGATTGCTTTTCATTCTCTTTAACTGCCTTGTGAGCAACGAATACTTCCTCCAGCTTATGCCGAAACAGCTCCGTTTTCACTCGCTTTCTCGGGTTGTCTTCTATGGGCTGGTCCACAATTTCACTGAGATAGTCTTCAGTTTGTTCCTCCAGTGGCTTGGTGAAGTCAAAATAGATCTTATTCTCCTCTCGCTTTTTCTTCTTTTACTCTTCTGTCTACTCCTTCCAACGGTTTCGCACGAGCTGGCTAAACTGTTCTTCAAACTCGCATACAAATGGGTCATCTGCTGCATCGATGTTGCTGAATTCCATCGATGTGAAGTCGCTCTTATCGACGAAGCGGTAGTGGCGTTGATTGGCGGTTGTTTCCTCGAGTTCTTATTGTTTGGCGTATCGGTCGAAGAGCTTCTACAAATCCTATTCATCTCGAGGTGCTTGATCCTCTACCTTCCCTTTCTTTAGATTGTTAAGTATACGCTCTCCGACTGACTCCTGCACAGAAACGTTAAAAGGTGTTCCCACCGTCGAAAATTGTGTTTGAAGCTTGATGTTCGAAGCGAGCTAACCCTTGCCGAGATCCTCCGAATCCATGAAGTTGTTGATGTTCTGCTGGGTATACTCTGCTCTCTTGGTACGGGATGAAACAAAGGTGGCTGGTGTCCATCCATCTCGACTTCCGCAGGTATTTTTGTAGCCAGCAGTAAAGCCACCTGTGAATGCTCCCTCCCACCGCATGTGCCCCTTTTCATCCTTCGCTTTCATATCCTGGAACTTAGTCTTCTCCTTGATCTCCTCTTCCTCAAAGAGCGTGCCAATGAGATAGCGCATACACAATTTATACGATATGAAAACACAGTATGAAACTTATTAGTGCTTCAGTGGGTGGGCAAATCCTCATCCTAACGTTAGTAGTGGTGCCGCTCGTTATGCATTTCCCAAGCAGTAAAAGGACTCGAATTGAACTAGTTCAAGATTGATTTTTTTGTGGGCCTTGTTATCGTAACCCGCTCCTTCTTGATGATATGCAGCTACCGGTCTTGGATGCTCAGTTGCCTGATGACTGGAAGCAGTGCATCGTAGTCCTGCACTAGATCTCTCCTTCGAGTGAGTGAGAGCGGCTTTACCCGAATGTTTTTGGAGTGAATGCTTGTCTTCGTTGGTTCATTGTTGTTGTTACCAAGCGGGACCTGAATCGTTTGGATGGACAGGCGATTGCGCGAACGTTCTTATACGGAAGGTTAAGCACGTTGAGTGGTTATGCTCGACAACGACTTATACCTACGGCTTTCGAGTATGAACGTCGTTAATGGCGATGCCGGCTCTACCCTCTCTCGCTATTGTATGGGAAGTTCCAGTATATTTTGGTGGAGTGTTGGATTAGATCCTTTCTTCAATTCAGCCAAGCGTTTAGATTACTGGGGTTGTTCCGCCAGAGATAATGGACTTTGCTGTTACACAATACTCTTCTCCTTCGGTGGTTACTTACGATGACCCAGCTGTCGAATGTAGGAAGTCTTGCGTTGCTCAATCATTTCTTGTTAGTGTTGTTTGAACTGTTTGAGATGCTGCACCATCACGCCAATACAGTTTTTGCACTTGAATTTGGACTGGAGGCACTACCTGCAATTTGTGTACGGTTTATCGTAGAATCCAGCGGCCGTCCGGAACTCCTTGCGACTACGGTGGGAAGTACTTCTGCTCGGTAACTTGAGCTCAGTGACGATTTTGCTCAGCACTGCTTCGAAGCCGGTTGATGGTGCATCCATCATTTATTTGCTATTGGCTTTATATAATAGAGCATGAAGCAAAAGAGCAAGACGGAAGCACTATCGAGGTACCTCGACGGGAGCCAGAAGCACAAGACACGCCAAACCAACAATGTGAAAGTGCTTGATTAGGAGGAACGGGTAGAATCCGAATCGTCATCAGAGGACGACCTCCCCGAACGAATAGAATCGGATGAAGAGGAACAAGCCAAGCGTCCCGAACCATCAAAGGATTAGAAGCTCAAACGAAAGTTCAAGGAGGCATTAGGTGTTGGTAATGAGGAAGACCTTGACGAGTTTCTGAAAGATCAGCTGGTAATTGAAAATGTGGAGGGAATCGACCTCCGACAGTTGAAGCACAAGAAGGTGAAGCTAACGATGGAAAGCGATCCAAATCAGCAGACAGTTCAGTTCGGGCAGGACCAAAACGTGAAGTTAGAGGAATTCATCCACGGCAAAAAGGAACCGATTGAGGAGTAGAACAGCGATTCAGACATTGAAGTGAACCGCAACGTAATTCCCCCCATGAAAACCATTTACAGGAACAAGGACGGTACGATAAAGTAGCGTTCAGAAGAGGCTGAGAAGCTTATGCATCAGTAGAAAGTGATGAAGCGGCTGGGGCAGTGGTAGAAGGGTCTAAAGCAAGCCGAAATGAAACAACAGAAGGGCTAGCTCATCAACTTCGGAAAGACTGATATCAGCGATGACTATAAAATAGAACTTGCACAACGTGAGATGTTCTAAGACCCAATGCGACAGATCAAATCGCTGATGCGCCAGTAAGGGGAAAAGCCACTGTTCGAATGCAAATACTCAGGCCCGGGAAACCGATTTGGCATCAAACCAGGACATCGTTGGGATGGTGTAGTACGCGGCAACAACTTCTAATACAAGTACATCGAGCACAATAACACCCAGAAGGACAAACATGACGAAGAGATGAGAGAGTACCTACAAAACTTATGATTTCTGCTGATTTGCCGCTTTTCGGTGGCTCTTTAATTGCCCGACAGTATTCACAGGAATTAGATATTAGTTTATGGAGCCAAACAAACACGAGGTTGTCGTTGAGGGATACACGTTTGACATCGCTGATGGAAAGATGGTGAGATTGATAACCACCTCCAACAAGTTCTGGGAAGGCACAGTCACTGGGGTCAGCATCAGCATTCGAGTGGGTAAGGAGAAGAATGGAACTGAAAGCAATATTGAGGAACTCAATAAGAAGTATGCGACTAGGGAGCTTGCACGAGCAAGCATCATCGAAAAGATCAAGGAAAAGCTCATAAAGGGGTATTTCTCCAAAGATGGCCTGAAGGCCGAAACTAAAAGTGAGAGTAATTTAAAGAGGGACCCTACCGGCGGCATCTCCGAGTCTAAGTCATAAGTGCCCGTTGGTGCAGGTAAAGGTGGAAAGGGCTTGGAAGGTAGAAAAGGATTTTCCGGGCAGTACTATGAACGAGGCAATGAAGCAGTAAAGCTAGAGGTGAACGATAACAATGTTCGAATCACAAACATCGGTAGCGACAAAAAGGAAAAGCACGACATTCGCACTTTCAAGGATAACAGTGAAGCAGTGGAGTTTTGCCTGAAGGAGGAAGATTGGTTACTTGGTGAAGGATACAAGACAGCACACCACAAATTTATTTATTCCTTTGTAAGCGATGCCCCAGCATCATCAAGACCTGCAACTACCCACAAGTCAGCCACTGGCAGCCACCATTTGTCTATCACTGCGATGACGGATGATGCTATTTCAAGATCTTCAAGGGATCGAAGTGTGGCTCTCTCGCCCACAAAGAGTAACCGAAGCGCTGATGACGATGATGAACCAGACTACAGTACTTACCAATTTAATTTAGGACCCAGTGATTTAGGACCCTCTACGACCAGCTGTATTAACGTCCTCCTTGCTGAAACTTGGGACGACGGAGTTGACCCAACCGGTTGGTACATGAGTGAGAAGCTGGACGGTGTGCGATGCTTTTGGACGGGAACTCAAATGTTTAGTCGAAACAAAAATCGGTTCTATGCACCCAAGTGGTTTACCAAGAACTGGCCCAAGAGCCAACTTGATGGTGAGCTGTTCATTGGGCGAAACCGGTTTTCCGAAACACTATCTGCAATAAAGAAGACCAATCCTATCGACTCTGAGTGGGAGAAGGTGGTGTACCTAGTATTTGATGCGCCGGGTCTGAAGAAACCGTTTAGAGAGCGTGTGAGGATTATGGAGGATGTTATCACCAAAGCAAACAACCCACATATCAAGTGTCATGCTCATCGGTAATGCAGTAGTTTCACTGATATGTTCGCCGAGCTGGAATCAGTGAACAAGGTCAAAGGATAAGGTATCATGCTTCGTGAACCATAATCTTTCTATGAGAATCGCAGGTCCAAATCGTTGCTAAAGGTCAAGACATTCTACGATGACGAAGCGACCGTGCTCGGGTACAAAAACGGTACGGGAAGATGCTAGGGTATGGTCGGTGCGCTCAAGGTCCGCAATACCCATGGAGTGGAGTTTGAAGTCGGTAGTGGCCTTAACGATGACATGCGCAAGCGCCCACCAAAGATCGGTACTGTGATCACCTACAAGTACCAGTAGTTCAACGAAAAGAGTGGCAAACCTCGCTTCCCAACATTCTTGCGCATCTACCAGCCACTGTGATCATCCAAGTTTGTTGCCGTAAACATTCTTTTCGAATTCCTGAAACCTTGCCTGCAGGAAGTCCAGTTGCTGAGCGATCTGCTTGTCGTGTTGCGACATTTCGGTTATTTGTGTGGCGAATCGTAGGTTCTCGATCTTCTGTAGACTGAGGTAGTTGCGACTAGGTAGGGTGGGCATCGTACATTCTCTATTATACACGCTTCACATCCTCTGCAAGTTTGATGCGAGTTTAGTTCGTCGTGGTCTTCGCTTATCGCTCCATCTCGGCGAAGTCATTCCCTAGGGAGTGGATAGTCTCAATATCGCTGCACAGACTGTTGTTGATAGCTACGGTCTTTTTCTGAGGTCAACAAACAATCAACCTCAAGGTGCACCAACTGCCCGAACATCGTCATATCCGCGCCGGAGTCGATCAGCTTGCTCATGCCTTGCTATTGTATAACTCCTATTATAGCAATTTAGCCGAGCACCATCGTCGGTCGGTCCTGTGATGGCACCTTCCAACAAAAACCATGAAGGTAGCTTCAACAGTCCTGAAGCAGCACAGTCACAGGGTGTGTGTTCTTGTTATATATAGAATAACTTCCATAGGTGCATGGAACCTGGAAAGGATACCACCGACTCAATCGAACCACACATTCTTGAACGCTTTCGGCTGCTGCAGAAGGTCGGTAGCGGTGCTTACGGCCATGTCTGGAAAGTAGAGCACATCAAGTCGGGCCAGCCCTACGCCCTCAAGAAGATCTTTGACGCATTTCAGAATGTGACGGATGCGCAAAGAACCTTCCGGGAGGTGTGTGTGCTGAAACAACTCAACCATGAGAATATCATCAGGCTTGTAGATACTATTCGCGCGGAGAACGGGTTGGACGTATACCTTGTCTTCGAGTACGTCGAGAGCGATTTGCATTCGGTGGTGCGGTAGAATCTGCTACAGCTACCACACCAAAAGTTTGTGATGGCGCAGCTAGCCCGAGCAATGCTGTACCTCCATTCAGCTGAACTTTTGCACCGAGATCTCAAACCTTCGAACGTACTCATCAACGAAGACTGCGAAATCAAGGTGTGTGACTTCGGACTGGTCAAGTTTTTGAAGAGTGTGGGTTGCTAACAGAATGTATTGACGGAACACGTGGCCACTCGATGGTACCGTTCGCCTGAAATGTTGCTGGGTAGTAGTAACTACAGCAAACCTACGGATATTTGGAGTCTCGGATGTATTCTTGGGGAAATGCTGATTCGACGACCACTGTTTCCAGGAACATCCAACCTCGACCAGCTGGAGCGTGTCCTATCGTTTACGGGCAGGCCCAAGAAGAAAGAGCTTGAAAGCTTCGAAGTATAGGATTTGGAGACACTCTTATCAACAATCGATATTCGACCTATCGACACAGATCAAATGTTCAGGGGTTGCGATCCACTTGCAGTTGATATTGTAATGCGCATGCTCTAGCTCGTTCCTGAGCATCGCATCACAGCTCGCGAACTGCTGGAGCATCCATTCTTGGAGCAGTTTAAAGCACCAGAGCTAGACATTCTATGTCCTGAACCAGTCACATGTCCGGTCAACGATAACAAAAAACTGTCAATTCGATAGTACCGGAATCTCGTTTACTAACCGGTTCGGCAAAGATAGAGCCGCCTGAAGATGAAGGATGTAACGCTGAAGCGTAACATTCAAAATAGGTCTGGTGGCAGGCTAGCGGAACATCGGAGCAATAACGAATCCAAATCTTAGTGGACTTCGCCTTACTTAAAGGACAATAGTATAGTTCGAAGGTCGCCATATAGAAGGCTAGCACATCACCCCCTCAGAGAAATTCATCAGAACGAGTGTGCCCCGTCGACTAAACCTAACAACAGCAACCATAGCAAGTCCCCAGCAAGCCACCTACCAACCAAACCAAACAATACCATACACGTCAGTGAAAGCGGTAAAAGTGCTATCAGCCTGTACCGGGCGGTGCTCAATGTCAATCAAATCCAACCACACGCTGCGAACACTACGGGTAAACACTTGATTCGCAAGCGTCGCTACCGAAAAGAAGAGCATCGGCAGGAGCCTCAGTGATAACCGCTACTATTTTATTCGAGTTGCCCCATGCACGTATCAATTGTAAGCTTCCTATAGCAGCTGCTTATCTTCTTCGCTCATTGCGGTTTGGTTTGCTGCCATCTACTCCTACTCCTTTGGGTCATCCTCGAGCCGGTACTGTTCGTCCAGGAAGAAGAATATGGCATTTTTGTACTGGTCGGCGTAGCGCTCTCTCAACTCTTTTAACGTTTTCGGGAGGAACTTTTACTCGTCGCTGCGAAGTTCATTGCGGATGTCTTCAGGGAGGGCTTACACCTCAGAATACTTCACTGGTGGTCTCGTGGGATAGTCTGTGCCGTCTTTCTCATCGATATTTTCCTTGGGTAGCCAAAACCAGAAAGTATCGTAGTCGAAGAACATGGCAAGGTTGGTAGCCCAACCAAAATCGAAGACATTCGGCTTCTTGGGGTCAGCTCTGAATCTGAACCTACCCTTCATGATGTCCAAAGTAGTGATGTTCTTTGAGGCGAGAAGCAAGTTATTGATGGTGAGTCCAGTTAGACTCAAAGTCAGGAGCAGATCTAGCAACGCATAGAACACCCATCCCACATAGAACAGTGTAGAATGCTCAACGTCATCATGATCGCTGAGATAGCTGTAGTACTTGAAGGAGTTAATCAGGTAGTGCCAGCCGATGCCTGCAGCCGCCGTCGTGAACACAAGAAACGCTCGATGATTGCGTAGCCCCACACAATTGTTTGTCCATGGACAGTGATGATCCTGAATTAACCAGTTTCGTTACCATTCGCAGGACGCATCCACAGACGTGGCAGTGACTACATCGCATCGGTTTGAACCGTCCACCCTCACGATCGCAGGTGTTGTTATTCAAGTAGGCACTGCTGTTGTACTGCGAGCGATCCACCTTGCGCCTCGGGAGTATGGAATAGTTGGAGTGGGTGTTTTTGATGACGATGCTCTGGTAGTAGCTGAGACACCAGAGCGCGTATAGTACAAACAGGCTGGTGTTGTTCAGGTAGAGTGCTGATCCCGAGAGCATGACATTGAAGACCAGCCATTCATAGAAGATCACTCCCGTGGGAAGCGCTACCACCAGCGGCAGGATGCAAGTGTAGAACCTTCCGAGCATTATTAAGTTTTATTACGAAGTGTCATTAGTTGATGAGCTGCTCGGAAGGAGCTTCAGTTCGCTACCGGCAGGCCGTGCAGGAACGCGTGTTTGTTGGCTGGTCGCGAACTGGTAATACAAACTGACGGCATTTCTGACAGTTTTCGTAGAATACTTGAGTGAGGTGATGCCGACAGTAAGGGCACTACTGCTTCTTCGTGGTCCACACCCTCAAACAGTCCCAATGAAAGTAGTGTTAGCAGATCGTCATCAGGTTGATCCCAACTTCCATGCAAATCGAGCAGACCATCTTGTCAAGGTCATCTGGGGTCAGTCGATGGTGCAGTCCAGTAAGCTACTTGCCTTGCTGGAGGATACTCACCCGCATTGCGTCTGGCGGCGGAACAATATGCAGTTAGATTGGTGGCATGACCACTTCTGGTTATGGTCGTGGGCAGCAACAGCGACACATTTCTCGAATGTCACAGTCACATCTGAAGCACTCGCAGGAACAGTTGCGAATTGCCGATGCGCATCGACAGAGGTTGATGATTATGGCGATACACGAGAAGGCTATGCTGATGACGCTCATAGCAATAGTGAAGCTAACCTCATTCATACAGTCTGCTTTGCCTTAGTTGTAGCAGTCGGGATATTTTTAGCGACAGTCATTCTCATTAGTACACTTTTGGAAGTAGGTCTGGCACTTACTGGAGCTACACATAGAATACAGTTTGGTTCCGGTATCCAGCGATTGATAGCAGCCTTTGGCCTCACACAACCTGGTTGTGCCGGAAGAGTTATTCGGAATCTGCAACACGAATTTTTGATAACCGTCCTTGAAGAAGGTGACGTAGAAATGAGCAAACTAGTGATTATCGACATTCCATGCTTGGTACTACACTGTGAAGTTCATGTCTGTCTGGTAGGCAACGAGTGCGCTTAGAGCGTTGGCTGGAGTATTACTGATCTGGATCTGAAAGGCTGAGTCTCATGAAACAAGTACTTTTGAAGTGGAGTGCACCGTCGGTATTGACCTCCACGGAGTTGAAGATGCTGCCATGCATCATCACATTGAACGGAATGTCGAGTTTAATGGTGCTTGCTTGCAGTGACATTCCTCTTCGTTCAAAGACCGTCGTCTTCTGGTAGAGGAAGTCACTGGAATCCACCGACTGGTAGAGCTCGCAGCAGACCCACCCCAGCAGCATCAGCATATGCAACAGCATCACCATGTTAGATTATATTAGTCAAACCTGCTTTCTTGGAATTATTGATTATGGATCGGCAAGTCTCAGAACATTCTTTGAAGTGCCTGCTTTAGAGAAACCCTGAAGTAGCAGTCTACCCTCGATAATTTGATTATCATGGTGGAAGATCCAAACGCATTCGGCGTCGACACCATCGAAGACGCAATTCTCAGGCAAATTGTTGAGGAACTAGGTCACAAGCCGAGCTGCGAAAGGATACTCGGCGTGCTCGAGAAAGAACCAAAACTGACAAATCAACGTGAACTCCAGAACATGTACTTGATGGGTCTACAGGTAGCTTCATGCAGCACCCAGAAGAGATCAGAAAGTTAGTCATCATGGCATTCACACCAGAAAAACTTGGCTGTCGCAACCCTCGGTACCGATTCGTGCAATTACTCAGCTGGCCGTTCCTTGCAGCATAGCTACTCAGGAAAGAACCGACAGTGTTGCTGCCATTGTTGATAGACCCACCGGGCGCAGGCGGTCGTGTCCTGTTCGAATGGCTCAGCGGCCCAACCAGCGCAACTGCACTGGGCTATTTCGGTGCCATTCTTAGTTGCACTGGCAACGAATTCCAGGATAAGGTAGCAGTTACCATCTAACCCAGCTTATGGAGTTCTTCATAGTGGAGCGGGAGATGCTACAACTTTGCCTAGCGAACTGCGTGCATTTCGATGTCTTCATGGTGCTCTTCAACAACGTCCTCTAATCAGGAGAAGCGTACAGAGAATCCCAGAAGAAAGTGCTGTTCGCCCTATTCGAGAAGGTGTTCGAGACCAAGAACCAAACCCAACTGTGCGAAAACGCGTTAGAAATGATGAAGACTGTCAACTAGAGTAAGGGATCGCCTACTGAATGGGTCTTCTCCTTGATTCTAGAGGTGGTGAACGAGGAGTATATGGCAAAAGCAATGCAAGAACTAGCCTCGCTGAGCACCACGAATGAAGAAGCATGTGAGAATCTGCTGCAGATGCTTAAAGAGTTCATCAAGCTGTACGTAGAGGTGAGCAAACAGAAGACGATAGAATTAGGCAACTCAGAAGTTGCCATCACAAAGGTCATCAAGTCGATGCACGTGCTGGCAGACATCCTTAGTGTATAGTCGAAGGAGTAGGTTAGTTTTTCCAATGGAGAAAACGTTGCTACTGTTGGTCTGATGCGATACTACACACTCGAACTTATGAGCAGTTTGTTGGCCCTGCCAAGCAAGCTCGTCTCAGATAACTTCGATGTCAACAAAGCTAAGATTCTGTACTTGTTAGAAGTAAATTCTACCGTAAATCAGACATTCATTTCAAGGAATCCATGGAACAACATGGTGCACCGACTGGTTGAGTCCATAGTTGTCAACATTGTCAACAGCTTCGAGAGCTATGCGGAGAGTGAGGACACCTACATTGGCGAAAAGGGTTTCCTGGGTTTCCTGATTGAGACCTTTAAAAACCACGACTACATGTTCCTCAACAGGTACCGCAGTGAAGCTAGCATAGCTGCAAGTTATCCACGTATGGCTATATCCACTACCTGTACAACATTGGAACCGCCATTTGCTCCAAACTCCAGAAGAGTGAAGACCTACGAACTATCATGTAGAAGTTCGAACCATGGCAGCGCTTTGTAGTAGACGATCTGCAGGAGTATGAGAAAAACATCGACCAAGATCTCGGTGAGCCAATCGCAACGGCAACGGCTAAGAAATTGAACACTGAGCAGAGCATCCGAAAGATCGTCATAGATATGAACCGAAAAGAAATAAGTGTGATGGCCGATAAAGAGGATGAGTGTGACGAATTCCTCGACCGCTTTGTCGAAATCATCAAGGACAAGATCGGATTCAAACCAAACAGAATGATGGTCGCAAGGAAGAACAGTGCAGATTCCAACCGAAAGCGATCAGGTTCTGATTCGCAAAAGCAGGAGAGACATTTAGATGTCAGCAGTGAGAAACCCAAGGGTAGTATGTTCGGCAGCCAGAATACCAGCCCGTAACGGGAGCAGATTCGGCAATTAGGGCCGCCCGGGCAGCTATCTCCAATGTCAGAACACGAACGGTAGAGTAGCAATATAATTCTGCATACAACGGAGGCTCGCTCCAGCGATGACTAGCAACACCCTCATCTGACTGATGATGATAAGCAAATCCATGGAACTCCCAGCCCAGGTCAGACAATCTTGTCCAGAACTGCCCGTCCAATAATAAAAGTGTCAGAGTTCCAGACAGAACGCAGCAAGAATGACTATCGCTCTCGGTCCGAATGCAAGCCACTACAAAAGGAGGAATTGGAGGTAGATATATGAAGATATATGACTATGCTATCGGCCAATGATGTTATCTACTTCCAATTATACAATAGCCAGTATGGGTCGGAACCTCTTCAGTTAATCTGCCAATCGTTTGTATGTACTTCCCAAGCACCGATTTCGAAGCGCTTGCTGAGTTTTAGTCTGTTCGGGTGTGTTACTCGTGTTCGCTACCGCAAGCCATGCAAACACTCCTGTCCCTTGTCTTGCCGACTGCTTGCTTGTCTGGACTGCGAATCCAAGCGATTCAGAATTTCCTTCTTCTTTACGTTACACGGTTCTATGCTATGCTACCGCACTCAGTACATGCTGCTATTCAGCGAAATTTGTTTGCGCATGCTCCTTGTCAACTACCGTTCGAAGTTGTGGTAGCGAGGCTCGATCGTTTGGTGCTTGCTGGCGTATCGTACGTTGGCACTGTTTGTTCGTTTAGGGATGTACACTGAGCTCGTTTGAAAACCTTCTTTGAGTTCAATTGGAGTGATCGATATCTTTGGGCGGCAATAGCTGAATGCTTCTAGCACGCTGCTCTCGTAGCGTCTGTGCATCGTATAGTACTTGCTCTCTGGGCGTGTCTCCAACGTATTATAGCTTTGTCGCATTGCCGAGGGAATTCCCTACTCACAAAAGCTCTTCAAAATGGTACTGCGACTTTCCCTTGCTGCCTTTGACCTGCAGTTGTGGATGTAGGTATCCAGCAGCGATAGATTGGATGACTGGCTTTGCATACGGTTATTTTTGGGTAGCATTTGGTAGCGCAACTTGCGATTAGTGTTCCAACACTTCTGCTTGAGTTGCTGTGGACGTGGAAGTGCATGGTCGTGAGCGTTGAGGCATGTTCCCTGCACGATCATATACAATAAATTACGGCCAGATAATAACCAGCCCTGACTGGCAACTTAATCACTCCACTGGCTCAGCCACTGCACCCGGCAATAGTGCCTTGATCTCTTCGATGGTTTCCTTCTTGAGGTGGTTCTTGTTTATCATGAAATGCTTCAACGCCATATGTCGGGCGAGTTTCAGAGCCGCAGCATCACTGAGTTTGGTGTCATCTGCTTAGAACCACAAGCTACCGAGATCCAGGGTATCCAAGTGCTTGAGGTTGAAGATGATTGAGTCGGCACTATCATCAGTCATGTGGTCATGGTCTAGTTTAACCAAGCTTTACAGAGATAAAGTTTCTTGAGGTGAGGGAGGCCTTCTGCAATGCTCACGATTCCACGCTGATCGATCTTGCAGCCCACCAAGCCAAGTTCCTCGAGCAGTTTGATGTTGGAAGCAATGACGACTGCCCCGTCATCACCGATGTGGTTCTTGCCTAAGCTAGCATAGCAGTCTACTCAAGTAAAGCCTTTTGAGGTAGGGCATGTGTTTGGCGATTTCCACTGCTGCCATAGCCGTTAGCTTATTATCGTCTGCTTTAGTTAACTTAGGTACTGAGATAGAGCGTTTCGAGCTTGGTAAGCTTATCGGAAAGAAGTTCGATTTCCTTATCAGTTAGGTGACATTGCCCTGTGATCTAACGATCGAGTACTCAAAGACAGCTCTTCCAGATGCTTGCAGTTGGTCACGATTGATAGCACCGATTCCTTGTTGAGTTTGTTGCCGCTCAAATCAAGCCTCTTCACGTTCTCAAAGCAGTGGGTTAGTAGCTCGATCTCCCTGGCGTCGAGGTGAGCGTCCTCTGGGTCGACTAATGCAGTACCTAAGCTGAAGTGTTGCACCTCAGGTAGCTTAATGTGCACTTCCGTAAGTTTCTTCAACTCGCAAACAAGCTGAATGAATGGGCCCTGTGCGTCCTTATTAAAGTGGTTCTCGTTGAGACTGAGGAACGTGAGGTGGTGCAGCCGAATGATCTCCCCAAGGCTCTTCAAGGTAAGTTGGTTCTTGTCTGCATAAGCGACCACGGTTACCCAACGCCAGCCACTCCAGGTGAGGTAGTTCATCTACCAACTGTTTAACCGCCTAATCATTGAGCTTGCAATTGGTGATGGCCAGCCATCTGAGATGCTTGAGCTTATGCATTGCTTGGAAGATAGCCTTCCAGTCGCTACAGCCGCACTCGGTCACCACAAGCTTTTTGATTTCGTGTGGAAGTGTCTCAATTTGACCTGGAGTCAGCTCCAGTGTTGACAGCTCAGCTATCTTTTAGACCTCTTCCATATGTAATAAACCTTTTATTTTAAAATGACTTCTCAAACGAATGCAAATCACTCTCAATGATAGGTGGTGGGCGATGGACTGACCTCGCTGCCTGGGCTGAATGTTCCAGGATTGTTGGTGGCATGATTGGCTTTGTGGAAGTTGTTGGGTTGCTGCTGATGCGGAGCGTCGCTATAGCCTGGGCTTCCGGTAGCTGGATGCTCGCTTTGGTTTTCCTTCTTAAGGAAGAAGCCAATCGACTCGATGTACTTTGCCAGGTTGTCAACCTTATTATTCCCTGCAATCACCTTGGATTTGAGATCGTCCACCGAGAAGGTTAGGTTCTCGATCTGGTGCTTGACTTCTCGGAAGGACTGCTTGCTGGAAGGTTGAGTGGCATGCTCAGAGGCAACTTGGTCAACCTCAGGAAAGCTTGGGTTTGAACCTTCTTCTCGCTCGCGACGTCGTAAATGGGAATAGCGGCGACGTCTGCTTTAGTACCTTTGGATGTCGCCATTGAAACTCTTCTCGGATGGTTCATGGTCAACAAGTTCTCGCTTGGGACGCCCTCTTGGTTTGTATTCCAATGGTCGATTCTTGTTCACCTCGTCGATGGGGAGTTTAAACTGTCTCCACATGTCTTCACCCATACCACGACGCAGGAATTCATGCACGTAGATCTTCCGACTGTCCCTTGGGTACAGCTTCCTAAACTTGTGGTTCGCAAGTTGTGTGTTGAATACAGTGTAGTCCTGCGATCGTCCAAGGTGCTTCCCAAGCACTTATCGACACAGCCTTCGCTCATCCTTGACATGAATAGCACTTCCATTGGAGGTCCAGCAAATGATTTCCGGGAAGAGCTATTTCTAAGTTAAATTTGTATTCTACCTCCAGAATCTACCAGAGTTGGTGGCGCCAAATCTTTTTTCTGTACATGTCCATGTCGTCGGCGCCCTCATCACGCTCCGTCCGATACTCGTTTCTACCAGCATAGGGTTAGACCTTCTCTGGATGGTAGTAGTTGTGGTGCTCCATCTCCGATTCTCTAAGTTTTGAGTACACGAATTTTTGGTGCGGATGTGGCGGAGGTCCCTGGAAGTTATATCGCGCCTCTGAAATTGACTCATCGAGAGGTTCATAGCTCTGCTCAGATCGTTGTTTGTCGGTGGGAGGAACCGAAGCAAATTCTGGGATGGAATTTTCACAGTCCTCTTCTTCATTGTCCGGATCGATTGGAGGAGGGCCTATGCTCTTCGCTGCTCGTTTAGATCTTGCAATCGGTCGAACCAACCTTATCCACTCGTCCCTAAGTTACTTGTATTGCTTACAGAGACTGATTGGGCCGAAGTAGCTCATGCTTCATCATGATCATGTTGCCTTTCGACTCCTCAGGAACCTGCCGGAAGCCTACATCTCGCAGCTGATCCATAAAGTCTTCGAAGCTACCTCCGTTCATCATATTGAGCTTGACGAAGTAGTTATCGAGCATCGCCATGTCAGTCTGGATGCTCAACCGACCATCGGCACCCCAACTGAGCAGCCCAGCATACAGGTCGTTCTGAATAGCACTAACTGCTTACCTTGAGTATCGAGAAAAGTGCGTCGAGGAAGTACTCCTTTGAACTCATTTTGTGAATCAATTATTCCAACTGCTACGCCTAAAATTATACATTTGGCTTTACGCCTGAATTGCGAGCTGGTGGGAATTTGTGTTAGCCCACCACCGACTGATTTTATATGTTCAGAATCGGTGCACACCTACTACCGCATCTTCTGAGACAAGGTCGAGTACTTTCTACCGCAAACATACTTCGGAAGCCCAAACATCTGCTCGCAGGTGGGTGTGTAGTGCTGCATGCTATGCTGCCAAGGGTCAATACCCTCAGCGAGCAGCAGATGGCATTGATGTAGGTCAAGGAGAATCAAATCAAGACTGCCAGCATGTTCGACAGGTTTAAGGAAAGTATGAAGACAGTGTTGAGACTGTTGGAGCTGTTCCTTATCTTTTCTCCAGTCGTGCTGCTGTCTCCACTGTACCTCTTCGAAGCCACATAAAACATGTGGTTTTGGGTGTTCGTCAGGGCAATTGAACGAGCTGGTGTCGTCTGGATCAAGAGTTTCCAGTACCTCAGTCATCGTCACGACATCATAGGCGAGAAAATGGCAATGAAGTTTATGCACTTGCGTGAACATGCGCCGGCACATCCGTTTTCCGATACGCAAGACTGCTTCAGAAGGGAGTTTGGTAAGAGTGTTGACCAAGTCTTCGATAAGTTCTTTGACCCACCTATCGCTTCTGGTTCAATTAGTCAGGTCTACGTTGCAGAGTATCGAGGAGAGAAAGTAGCCGTGAAGGTGCGGCATCCCAACATTCGCAGCAACATTGAACGTGACGTCAACATTATGTTCGGGGTGAGCAACTTTCTTGCACACATCAGCTCCGCCTTTGAGTTTCCAATAACGAAATCTACCCTCATCAAGACCCTCACCGATCAATTGGATTTCCGTATTGAGCAGCGTAACTTGAACACATTCAATGAGCTTTTCCATTGGCATCATAACGTGCACTTTCCGAAGGTCAAGTAGGAGGTGACGATGGAAGAGGTGTTAGTTGAGACCTTTGTCTAGGGGAAACCAATCACCTACTTCGAGCGGCATCCCCATTAGCTTAACTCAACAATAGCTCGAATTGGTGCGATGACGTTCTTCGAGATGCTGTTCAAATACAACTTTATCCATGCGGACTGCCATGGCGGTAACATATTCGTCAAGATCACTCCACGGAAGCTCTCCCTGAAGGATTGGTGGCTAGATTGGATGTACTGGACGTTTCGGCAAGTAGAGAATATCGCCGTGAAACTCAGCAGGGAAAGCGAAATCGCTAAATCACTCTACCTTAACAGCAAACGTGAAGACGACTAGTCGAGGAAGTTGCAAAGAAAACTGAATTTGCGAGTGGATGTGACTCTCATCGATGTCGGGATGGTCCTACAGCTTGAAGAAAGCGATCGGAAGAACTTCGTGAACTTTATCCGGTGCATTGTGGAGAAGTAACCATAGGAATGCGCAAAGATGGTCTACTCACTGAGCCTACTTCACAACCGTCCGATAGTGCAGGATGGCATCAAGTACGATAAGTACTATGCTCGCCTACATACCTACTTTGAAGATTTTACGAGGATGAACATCAAGGACCTTAAAGGTATTGAGCTGCTCAAGGGTATGATGTACATCGTGAGGGATTACGGCATGAAACTTAATGGGCAATTGGGGGCACTCATCACCAACCTGCTCATTCTCGAGCAGATTGTCAGGGATTTGGATCCCAACATGAACATACTTACCTGTGCGGTTCCCTACTTCTACGCACCGCAGCCGTGACATTTGTTTTAATTATGCTCGCCTCACTGTTGAGAAATTGGAAGGCGGGTGTTAGCCTTACAGTTAGGACCATCCACCAAAGCACCCAGTTTCGGATGTCAAGATACCGTGGTGTCGCCGTGAACGACGCCCAGTAGCACATCATCAATGTGAGGAAGTACATGAAGATGCAACAGTATGTGCTGGCGGAGCTTGAAATTAGAAGGGCTGAGGCACTTCAGTTGAGCAAAGAAGAGCAGCACGACCTACTGATGCTGAGAGGAGAAATGGAAATAGATAAATTGCAACCTGATCTCGTGAAGGCCATTGAGTACTTCGATGCCGCCGTCAAAGGCGATAAATACAATATTCGAGCTTCACTGCATAAAGTAGAATGCCTCCTGGAACTGAATCAGCTGGAGGTAAGGCTTGTGGAGATTGCTACAAAAGAGAAGACTTGCAAGTTGTCGCAGAGTGAACTTGTAGAAAAAGCCTATGGCCTCTACCTGACGAATCGCTACGGAGAAGCTCGCAGCGCTTACGACGAGTGTTTAGTTACAGGATTAACCACTGCTCCATAGATCTATGAGCACCAGGCAATATGTAGTCTCGCGCTAAAGGATCATGCTCGAGCCGAATCTGCGTTCCTGAAGCATCACTAATTAGTTCCCGGTAACACTCAAACAGTCGCCTATTTGGTCAGTATCCTATGGTTGCAGGGCAAGTACCAATAAATTGTCCAACTCTGCGAGGAAGTCATTAAGATAGACCCAAGTGAAGTCTTCGCTGAAAGATTCAAGGGGCAGTGTCTGTATATGGTGGGCGACTATCAAGGAGCCATCCGATCGCTGAATCGTACTATTGAGCTGGATGAAACACCGGAGAGTTACTACTACAGAGCAATGGCCAAAAGAAAGGCCTCAGACCAGACATACCTAGACGATTTTCGCCGAATGATGGAGTTATAACCGACTGACATAAGCATGATAGTGGAGGCTTGCACACTATTGGGTGAGAGCTGTATAGCGAATGGTGATGCCCTATCAGCTCAGAATTACTTCAAGCAAGGTCTGTAGTACCAACCTGATAATGCAACCCTCAAACAAAAGCTGTAGCAAGCCGTCGCCAAGCCCTGACCGTGATTTATGAAACTACTATGTACAAATGATTATAGTGTCTTGTTCATTTGATTTCGCTAAGGCGTAGTGTTTCCCCAGGTTTCTCCGGCATTAATGGTGGCCAATATTCCTGTTTCTTGGTCAATTCCTCCTCTGGCTTTGTGCTGGCGTAGAGTCTGTACAAGAGCATGGCCAGCAAGCATCGGAAGAGGTAACGAAAGCGGGCTTTCTGGAGCCATTTTGGAAGCTAAGGGGCGTACAGTCCTCGAGCAGCCGTTCCGACTATATTTATATCTGCAAAATACTTGCATAGCAGACCATCAGATAGTCAACAGTCATAAGCCCGTAGCATCCCACCCCGATTAAGTACGTGGATACAAAGCAGGGTGCCAGACATAACGCTAACCTCCCCCAATTTCTGCTAGTGGTAGCGACAGTATTGAGGGATAGACTGTGCCCAATCAGGATGGCTGCTAAATCAAGTCCACTGAGCGCAAACACTGTCAGATGACCATAGTTGAGCACACATTGATGAAGTATCGGAAGCACACCTTGGCAGTTGAACGCTTCGATAGAAATCACTGCTGCAACTCCAAGCAGCTTTGGCAATGCAAGCAACCCCATATAGATATTGAATTCCTGCGGAGTCTCAGTTGATTCGTTGCTCTAGCTTAGCTTGGAAGTACTTCCTCAATCTCTTTCCTTCGCTCCTCGATGAGCTACTGTAGCTTGTCCTTTTAGGTTTCCTGCACTATCGGGATCTCTATGTTGGCAACTTCCTTGCGCAACCGTTTTGAGGTTTCTAACCTGCGCGTGTCACCCGGTGAGAGCTGTGATTGCACTGGTTTTTTGCTCGTCGAAGAAAACCACCTCCTTGCAAGTCTCCTCCACCCAATATTAGCAGTGCTACGCATTATTATAGATTTTGGGCGCTGGCGCAACAAATCACTTCTGGTTGCCCTGGAAGGTGAGCAGCACGGTGCGGGTTGAGAAGACTCCTCGAAATTTAAATATTGCGCGCTAAAAGTCCAGAATGTTATTCATAAATTTATCAGTCCAAGATGGAAGCGAGCAGCGTCCAGCGACCCAGCAACAGTGCCCTCCTCAGCATTTCCTGTGGCATCAAGGGCAAGTTCGTGCTGCAGGTCTTCCGCAAAGAACTGTGTGGCTCGAAACTAAGGTACCTATTCCAACCTATTGTAGGATGTTTCTTTCCGACGGCTGTGCACTGATGTGCGCTGAAATTGAAAACAAACCCGCTTTTAAAGTGCTCAAGGAGAACTCGCTGCTGCGTGTGGAGGTCAAGTACTCAGGCATGGAGGTGCCCCTACAAATACTTTCTATGGAGATTGTCCAAGCCGACTATCAATACGTGTTTGGCAATCCAATACCCTTCATTGATTTCCTGAATAAGCAGCCGAACCATAAAAATTGGCAGGAGTCTCAGAACGGGACGCCGAGGCATTCTAGTCAGGACAGTTAGAGCAAAGTGCGAAGAAACCCGCCGATGATGCTGATAGAATCTCCAACGAACCAGAAAATGCTGCGGGTGGAGGACATTGATCGCTACTTGGACGGTAGCAACAGCCGCCACGATGAATTCAAACAGAGCGAAGACTAGTATTCGCGCATCACCGAACTGTATCCGAAGATGCGGTGCTGGAAACTCTTGGCTAGAGTTACTTGGATGGAGCATAAAATGTGCAATGTTAGTAAAGGGGTAAAGTCAGGCCAAAAGGTGCCAGTCATCAATTTCTTCATAGTGGACGATTCGGGTGAGATCAAATGCTCCATGTTCGATGAGGCGGCAACGAAGTTCAAAGATGTACTCAAAAGGCACGGCGTCTACGAATTTTCTTCTGGGACGCTTATCGAGGAGGTTCAGCGGGAAGGCGGTTTTCAGCAAAAAGAGAACCAGTTGCGAAGGGGGCTTAGCATCCGATTCGAGTGCTACTCTAAGATCGTTGATAAGACTGGCTCGGCTGAAAGCAACCGACTTCCACTCGTCACCTACCGGCTAGCGGGCTTCGATGAGCTGCGAGATTATGAACTGAATACGGAACTGGATATTGCTGGGATCGTGAAGGTACTTTGTTTGGTTATGTAGACAATCCTGCTGCGTGAGAATCATATCTCGGATAAGCATCGGATATCGTTTGTGCTAGTCGATCCGTTTCTCAGAAAAGAGTTAGAAGTGGCTATCTTTCTGGATGAAGCTGATGCCAACCGTATTGAAGTGGGAAAGCCCGTGGTGGTCAAGAATGTTAAGACAACTTCGAAGGACAGTACGAATAACCTGCTGTACCTCCGAGGAGGGTACAACACGCAACTCATCACAGAGTTTCCAGCCAACGACGAGCATATGCAACGAATGCAATCCTTCTCGAATAAGCAAGTACTCAAGGACAACTTCGAGTCTATGAGCTAGATTAGATTCGTCCGTCGGTCGATCACGGAGCTGCAGCAGATTATGCTCATAGGTGAAACAGAATAGAGTATTTGCTCGCGAATTCAGTACCACTCTCTTGCTAGTTTAGATGTTACTTCACAGGAGTCTCCGATGATCGAAAGTTCATCTACCAGGCCTGCTACAAGTGCAACAAGAAGATCAATCTGGTCAATAAACTCGCTAGCCACTGTCCCAAATGCAACAAGATCGTTGATGTCAAGGATCAGTACCTACTGCAGTGCTGTTTCGCTGACCACACGGACAGTATCAAGATCAGTCTCATGGGTGACCACGCCAAGAAGCTCGTTAAGATGGAGCCACAGGACTTTGCAGCCATGACTATGAAGGAGCAGTGCGCAAAGATTCGTGCCTTGGAGTGGACCGAACTCTGTCTCTTGGTTAGGAGCACTCGTAACACTGAAGGCTTCAATCACTCTATCTACGGTGTGGAACCCGTAACAATCGACAGCAACCTGTAGCGCATTCGCAGGTTCGTTCAGGAACAGGTCAAACTCGAGGACGCGTGATTAATGGTGCTTCAATATCACAACAGTAGGCATATCAGGTTCTGCGTCTGAGGGTTGATGATAGGCTTGCTCCAGTGCCCACACCATAAACTCCCGTTACAGGGAAGCCCTCCCCATACCAGTCTTTATAGTCTCCTCCGCAGTATTTTTCGAAGAACAAGCTGGTGACTACCTTATTCCACATCAAGTAGTGATCCCCACTTTTAACATAGCAGGCCGAGAAGGGTTGCTTCCAACGTTCCTGGAACTTGACGACCACAAAATCTTTATCTTTGGACAGGTTCTCCAGCGCAAGGCATTTCTCATCGCAGTAGAACCATAAGTCATCGCGGTTATTATTGAGCGAGGGGTGGTGCTTCTCGAACCAGTATTCGTGGTGAAGCCGGCTACACCCAGCAAGTACACAACAGAGCAGCACTAGCAGTTGGTGGTGGAGGCGCATCGCCTATTATTTATTAATATAATGAGCAAACTTGACGAAATTCTGCAGCTGTTCCAGCTCAGCACCAAGCCACTCGAGCAGAGCTATGTGACTCTCCAAGAGAACATTCAGAAGTTCGAAGATCGGTTCAAGACTTTAGGTGAGTTTGTGAGCTATGCTGCTCGCAAAGAAAATTTAGCGGTGCACTCGCGTGTGCTCAACCAGTTTCGTCAGCGCTGGGATGCTGCCAAGCAAGCTGAAGAAGACCGTATCCTTCAGTTGTGTTCCCGCGTGGTAGAAACCATGCGGAGCGCAATCACTCTGGCGGCTGAATCCATCCGCAGTGATTTCACCGATCGCTTTTAGTACATCTTCGAGACCATTGAAATACAGGAGAAGCAAGTTCGTGCACGAGCACTATTGGAGGAAGTTACTCCTGAGAGGCAGATGAAGATCGAGGATGTGACGGCATTGCCCACAAAACACAAGTTCAAGGGTTATAGCGACCTATTTTCGCCTGCTGAGACGACTGTGGAGTGCCTGGACGTCAACCAACACTTGCTGGTCCTTGGAGGTTGGGATGGCTGTGTGTCCACTTACAGCCGCAAGAACAACGACTATCAATTCGAGGACATTCAGCCGATTGCCGAAGTGCCAATCAAGCAGATCCGACTTTACGAGCGCATGGTATTTATCCGGGACCAACAAAACCGATTAAGCATCTACTTCTTCAAACACCATGAGCTGGAACCTTACAAGACATTCCAGGTTGGTAACGATTTTGTGTTTGTGAGCAAGCGGGTGCTGGACCGCCACTTCGGTATACTCACTGTTCGCGATGGTGGGCTGCGGGTCATTGATGTCAAGAGTGAGCAGGAACAGACAGTGTTGCAGAGTGACTTGCTGAAAAGCAACAATGTTGTGGTTGTGAACTATCGAAACAAAGTGCTAATCAGCAGCCACCGCAGCTTGATCATCTTCGACAATGCCAGCAGAACTATTGATAAAGAGCTACCCCACTGCTTCCATCACGACATTGAAGATATAAAGCCTCACAACACTCGCTACCTGGTCAGCTACTCCCATCGAACTGTCTACTATGACGAACTTAAGGGTGATTCAGTCAATCACCTGTTCAGCCTCAATTTGGAAATGCAGATAAGTCTGCTGCGAGTGGAGGCAGGAGCAATGCTCCTCATCGCCGACGGACACATTGTGCAACTCATGGCAAGCAAGCGCGTCATCAGGCTCAGCCAAGGTGAGCTTTTTGAGTTTGGAGCAACCGATATGAAGACATCTCTGGACCGTCTGCACATAACTGGAAGGGACAATGAGAAGCAAGTCCGAGTGTTCAACCTTGCAATCGAAACCGAATGATTAAATGCGCACATATCCACAGACGTATCTCAGTATTGTTGGGTCAGGCAGGTCCTCGCGGTTAGGGTTTTTCAATGCTTGGTTGTTTTGGAAGTTATTGCAAAGGAGGGTCGTCATGTTTAACGCCTGCTTTGCTACCGATGTCCTCCTTCGCGGCATACAGCTTGTGTATTGCTTGCTTCATCTTCTACAGGTAGCCATTGGATTTCTGCTCGTCCCTCACCGAGTAGTATTCGACAAGGTAGCCGTAATCTCGAATCAGCTGTTCGTTTACTTGGTGGAGGGCTTCGTACTTGCCGATTCTACGGTTGACCATCTGGAAGGGATTCACAAGCTCCAGCAGTTCATCTAACTTGTCCGACACTGTGAAATACAGGATTGAGGAGGGTTCCTACCCGAAAGTGATGGTGAGTTCCCTAGTCTCTGTGTTGGAAGTCACTGCTTTCATGTCGATGAGATAGATTACTTGTTCAAGCTTCAACCGGTTACCAGCAGCTTCGTCTTCGGTCGAGAGCTTCAGTAGTACATTTTGACTCGCCGCAAGGATTCTTCGGATAAGCCATTTGCGTACTTCGGGGCAGATTGCTTTAACAATAGTCTCCAAGTATGCTAACTAGCACCGAAGATGGTGAGTCCCTTGTCAATAAGCTCCTGCCGATCGTACAGTTCTCCGGGGTAGTATGTCCCAAGGACTCTATGAGAATCTGTTTCCATTCGTTCCACAGCTTCCTCTAAACACTCCGTAAAGCGGTTGAGCATAACTGACGGTCCCCACATCTCCCCATCACCGAGAAACAAATAAATGAGGTCACGTGCTTCGCATGTCAATGGGTTTGACGTGTCAAGCGAATGCACTTGGGGATGAACAAACGGGTATTCCAAGTCCAGTCGAAGCTCGAAGTGATTATGACGGTTCTTGCGCTGCAGTGATATCTAAGCTGTAACCTTCATCTACGGGAATGTGAAGTCCAATGGAAGATTAGTATGGGTTTCCAACCATCACACCATTGAAATGCTCTTCCGACAACATTGAAAGCTCTTTGAGGATGCGTTTGGACTTGATTTCATGTGGGTAGAGCTTGGTGATGTCCACTGCAGGGGGATGGTTTGGTTCCATATAATAGATTGCATGTTTTAGCCTAGTCAAATCAACGTGGGTCAGACCCTTGAACTCATCGAAGCATTGTATGGGTTTTACTTGTCGTGTTTGAATTCTCCTTGGTAGGTGATCAATTGTCCTCGGTACTCGCGTTCAACAGTGAAGAAGCCGCTCTTCATGCCGTTCTTAAAGATTCCTTTCATCTTGGAGCCATCTTTGAGGTTTGTTATGGTTGCTTATCCATTTGGTTTATTGTCCTCGAACTCTCCTTCGGTTATTGCTTCAGAAGTGGTATACGTGCCTGTGCCGCTCATTGCGTCTTCCTCAAACTCTCCCTCATAACACTCTCCAGAAGGGAATGTAAGTTTACCTCGACCATGCCGTCTATCGTTTTTCCACTCGCCTTCATATTTCTCTCCTGAAGCATAAGTACAAATTCCATAACCGTGTCGCTTGGATGATTTGAAGAGTCCTTTGTACGTTTAACCATTGTTGTACGCGATCAACCCTTCTCCATACATGTAGCCGTTCGAGAAGTTGCCCTTGTAGGCGAACTCTGGAGTTTTGTATTCGCCTAGCCCATGGTAAACTCCTTCCATGAAGAATCCTTTGTAGAAGCTCCCATTACGAAACTTCAGCAGTCCCACACGATCGAATCGATCTCTTCTAAAGCTTCCCTCGTAGTATTGGAAATCAGAAGTAGAGGTGAACTCGTATAGTCCCTCACCTTCTCGCATGTTTTCCACGACCGCCCCTTTGTATTTGCTACCGTCTGAATAGCGAATGTTGCAGTTGTCTGATTCAGCTTTACCATTGACGAACTTACCGGTGATCGTTAGGTTGTTTGTCTTATCGAATAGTTCTCCTTCTCCGTTGAAGCGCCCATCCCGGAACGATCCTTTGTACACACTGCCATTCTTGAAAGTGTAAGTGCCCCACCCACTGATGACACCCTGGGAGTTCACCTCTCCGAAATACCTATCACCGTCCTTATAGAGAATTTCCCTATTAGTCATAATTGGTAAGTTATGGAACCTATACTATCGCAACAATCGGCTAATATCAGCGGGTTGACCGGCTGGAAGTTGAGCTGTTATCGCTGGCGTCCTTCGGCAGCGCTGATCGCAACATACTAATAATTACTAATAGCTCTTCCCTTTCCTTGCGACATGACTGCATTTTTAGCGAAAATTCCGAACGATAGCATGCAAACTCTCTCTCCAACTGCTCGATGGTCGGGTTGTGAGCTGGCTGTGGAGGAGGGAGGACTCGGAGAGCCCGGACCTCTTCATCTTTCGAACGTAATTATGCGATTTTCAACTGTAGCTGCGTTATGAGTTCCTCTTTCTATGTTTGAGCTGCCACCCGAAGTGTGTTTATTTCATTGTCTTTGGAGGCGAGCTTTGCTTCGAGTTCTTTTCCACGTTAATCAACTTGCTGTATCTCAACCCTATTTGGTATGATTGGAGCCGGACGCATACCATTCCCTTGAGCTGCTTTGAGCGCCTCAAGCTCCGTTTCCCTAGCTTCCAATCTTCGTTAGGCATCTTATTTGATTCGCAGCCTCACTTCTAAATCTTTATTGTCCTGTTTGAGTTGTTGCAACTACGCTTTCAGTTTGGCCATTTCTGTGAGTGTATCAGTCAACCTAATGTTCATTCTGTTCAATTGCTGTGCTGAAGATTCAGTCTTCTTCTTGAGTTCGGCATTCACTCGTTCCAGCTCAGCTGGATTTTTATTCGGCTAGTGCTCCTCCTTCTTTGGGCTTTCCACTTTCAGTTTTTCATGCTCGCCTCTCAGCTCCTCAATATCACCCATTAGCTTCATTATTGTTGTTTCTTTCTCTCGCAAAAGTGCATCGTTGTTATTGCCAATTTGCTTTTGGTCTACATGTTGTTTCAATTGGCTCGCTTCCTGCAGTTTAGTATTGAGCTTCGAGACTTCCCTCTGGAGATCTGTAATGGTTTTGCGGTTTGCTAGCTAGCTCTGCTGGGCGGCAGCCTCTACCTATCGCTTTTGGTCGGATGTCTGCATTAGTATATTGTTCAATCTCTCATTCTCCTCACGAAGGCGAGCGATTTCTGATCGGTCCATTTACCGCTGTTAATCGACATTGATGACTTAAGACGTCTCGAGGATATTTGTTGGACCTCTCCGACGTTTTTCCAGCTCCCTCGCCTGCTATAAGTTCTCTTGACGTAGGTGGACGATCTGCTGTTTCAGTGATTCAATTCGTTCTTGAAGCTGTCGTAGTTAGTTGCTTTCTCGACTCGTCGGAGAAGTGATATTACCGAATGAAGGCGGTGGAACTAAAGCAGGTGGATTCAGAGGATGCTGAACCAATGGAGGTGGCGATACTGACATTGGCTTCATCCCCTTAATTTTGATTCCGAGGTGTTGTTTTGTTTCCGAGTTTGACTCCATCCGCACTATTATACTATTTGATCCCGTAGTATGAGAGAACGTAAATCAGATGTCCAAGTCTACCTCAGTCCCTTGGAAGACCAAATTATCGAGGCGAGGAAGTCTTCGAGCTCGTTTCTTTCGGAGTCTTATCTCCTATTGTGCCGTCGACGATGAGTTTTGTTAGGGCTGCCCAATGGTCTCTTGGGCACAATGTTCAGCATCTTACTTTGGTTATTACTTTGGTTCTTACTTTGATTCCTACTTTGGATCGATTCCCTGCTCAATTTACTGTTCGTAAGAATCTTATGGAATTTTGTAGCGATCTCTAATCTATAGCTTCGAGCGTCTAGGTTTAGGTTCTTCGATGAACGGATTGATGTGGACTTCGGAGGTGACCATAGTAATAGCGGTATCTCCGTTGGCAGGTACCGTCGCACTATTGTTCATGGCACTTTCATCTAAGACTTGCTTTCCAAGACTCACGACAGTCTCGTTACCAGTGCTGTAGATGATTGGACTCTTCATAAAGGTGGCATAGGCTATGCAAATGATGTTGATCAGCAGCACAGTGACCATGATCGAGAAAGATGCGGTGGCTGGAGCCTGCAATGCTACGTTATCACCATTGAACACAAGCACATATAGTGTGACGACAAGAAAGATGGATAAGGATGCGAGGTCGTTAAGGATAGCTCTACCGAGCATCAGCCTGGTGGAGTATGGACGGGTACTTATCGTATAGATCACCATCGCAGACTGTATCACACAAACCACGACGCATGTGTAGGTATATTGGTTGAATGCTCCGATACACACCCCCAGAAACAGCCTATAGCCGATAAGCTGAGCGAGATGATACTTTGAAAAGGAACTATGTAGCCAATCCTTGAGTATCTTTGGATCAGAGAAAGTATATTCCCCAGGTTTCTTGAGTACAAGGTGCAACCCAATAACTCTGAGTGCAAATGCTACGAGCACAGTGGACACAAAAATGGCTGCTCTCACTCCTTTGTAGACTGGTCGAGAGAAATAGGTTATCTCCAGCCCGATACCGACACCAAGGTTGAAGGTACTGAACACCATGAGTGACATAGTCGTTACAGTCAGCACTCGACCTAAAGCCTTCAACACATTATTAGTCTTGAATTTTGAGCTAATGGTGACGGTGACTACAGTCGAAACAGCCAAGAATATCTCGACGAACAGCATGATATTAAAGTTGCCGATGAGTCTTGGTGACATCGACATCTGCTCCAGTATCTTGGTTAGGCTTACAGACTTGATGTCCAAGAGATCCTCCGAAAAATAGCTGAGTAGTTGGTTGTATCCGTTGACTGCCAACGAAAGTGTTCCAGCAGCCGCTAGAGTAGGCTGAACTTCCTGCAGCAGGGCAACCGAGAAGAAGCTAACTTGCAGCATCATCATCATTTCTAAGCTGAGAGTTGGAGACACCAAGAGGCCAAGCACTGCCACGATGAGTGTAATTCCTAATGCTCCCTTGAGTATCAACGAAACTGCCTGAATTAGCTCGTAGGTGGATGGTTCGACGTAGTAAGCATCAAGGTTGGAAGGATTCACAATGAATTATATGGTGCTTCGCTGTGCCGCAAACATTTGCCCGCTACTGGGAGGGTCAAACGACAATGTTGCTTGCACACCCTGTACTGACTGACCATAGACGATGGTTGTTTGAAGCTGTCCCAACGAATAAGTGCAATCTATGCTGAGGATGGGGAAGTTAAGGTGTATGTGAGAGGTGAAGTCGATATTGGAAAGGGAGGTAAGTGCTGGACTCACGACGAAGTTTAAGACCAGCTAATTTGAAGTCAGCTTTTTTGTGATTTTATCAAGCTCAATGTTAAATGGAAGTGTGTAACTGCAGACTGAAGGAGTAGCTGCCGTACCATTCACACAAGCAAAGTTTGTCTCGATTTGACAAGTCGACGAACAACCATCCCCATCGATTAGGTTTCCATCATCGCAAGGAAGGACGAACAGTCGACCATCTCCACATATTTCATCGCAAACAGCAGCAGCTGTGGCATAATAACCAGAAACGCAGGAACTGCAGCCTGCTATGGTGCACACCGTACAGGTCGATGGACAGAGAAGGCACAAACTACCACTGACGTACTTGCCAACTGGACAGTGACATGCCCCAGCTACAAGTGAGTACCCATTCACACAGTTTGTGCAGATGCTGGACGAAAAGCAACTGGTACAGGCACTTGATAAAGTTGAACAACTAACACATGTTCTTGTTCCTGAAGCATAGTAGTAGCCGACTATACATGAACATTGATGGGTCGTAGCCGACAGCTGAAAGTAGTTGGTGCTATCACAGGTTGTGCATACAATACTTGAGGAACAAAACAAACAACCAGCCATTAAGGATAGACATGTTGGGCACATAGCCACCCCTGTTTCAGTGTAGCCTGGATCGCAAGGGCAAGTGTTCATCGTGGTCAGAGAGCGGTGGGCAAGGCATGTTGTACAGTTGCTGGCCAGCACATCGCAAGTTAAGCAACTGTAACTACAAGGCTGGCAGTTCCCTCCTATTGTATCGAAATAGTATCCGGAAGCGCAATAACACGTATTGGTGGCGAGCGATAGTACGTAGTGATTAACGGTGTCACAGCCAGTGCATGCTGCTGAGGAGGAACAGGTGAGACATCCGGTCAGTAGGGAAGAGCAACTTTGGCAAACTGTCACACCTACATTTGTGTAGCCTGGATCACAAGCGCAAGTATTCGGAGCGAAACTTCGATGAGAACCAGTAGGACAGCTCATACAATGAGTTGATAGAGTGACACAGGTATCGCAAGAATAGTGGCACGGTAGGCAGGAAGAAGTCATAAGGTGCAAGTAGTAACCTGGTTGACATTCGCAAAGATGGAGAGCGTTGACTTGGAAGTTGACATCACAGTTAGTGCAAACCGCAGGTGCTGAACAGACTAAACACCCAGTCATCAGCGATGAACAACTCTGGCATACCGGTACTCCTGTGTCAGTATAGCCAGAGTTACACGGACAACTATTTATAGTGTTAAGTGTTCGACTGGATGCTGTGGGACATCCAGTGCACGATGTACTGACTCCGTTGCAGGTATCACACGTATAGTCGCAAAGTGAGCATGCGAGGATAACACTATCGTAGTAGTAACCGGGAACGCATTCACAAACAGTGCCAACAGTGCTTGGCCTGTAGTGTGTCACACTGCTACAAGTTGTACAGATGGTGATGGAGCTGCATATAATGCAACCGGGAATCACCGAGGAGCACAATGAGCAAACAGCCACACCCACATCTACATAAGATGGATCACAAGTGCATGTATTAGTGAAAGAATCGAACGTTCTCATATTGATTGCAGAGCACCCTGTGCAATTGTTGGCAAGAATATCGCAAGTAGTGCAGCTGGGGGAACAACTCAGGCAGAATCCACCAGACTAATAAAGGCTAGGCTGACAATGGCAGAGCCCTCCAGCAAGAACAAAATTACCAACAGTATCACAGGTGTTGCAAGTGGATGTAGTTGAGCAGTCTAAACAGCCAGGCATGAGTGATGAGCAGGCAGTACAAGCAGCAACCCCAGTATCGATGAAGCCATTTGAACATGGACAAGTATTCATTGTGGTAATCCCTCGATTCAGTTGGCAGCTCGTGCAATAAGTGCTAGTTATTTGGCAAGTCTGGCAGGAAATGTCGCAATGAACGCAAACCCCCAGGGTGAGATAGTAGCCGTTTGCACAGTCGCATACATTGGCACCGGTTAAGGTAAAGTGGTTGGCAGTATCGCAGATATTGCACACACTCACTGAGGAGCAGTTTGTGCAGCCAACTAAAGTGACTGAGCAGGTCTGGCAGATGGAGACTCCAGCATCAGCATACCCTCCATTACAAGGGCAGCCACCCGCAATAAGGGTTCGATGTGAGCCTACTACACACTTTGTACAAGCTGTACTTGATCCCGTACAGTTAAGGCAGGTGTAATCGCAAACTGAACAGGCACCAGCTGATAGGTAATAGTGAGTAATACAGGCACAATGACCCGAGCTCAAAGCAAAGTTGTTTGTAGCTTAGCATGAATTGCACACAGCGGTTGATGAGCAAATAGCACAGCCCACCAAAGTAGTACTGCATGGTTGGCATGTCGCTACTCCTGCATCTGCATACCCACTGATACACGGGCATGCTCCTGCAGCCAGTGCCCTATTAGATAGTCCTGGGCAGCTGAGACATGTACTCGCACTTCCAGAACAAGTCTTGCAGGAGTAGACACAAGGCAAGCAACTTCCAGCTGATAGGTAGTAGCCATTCATACAAGAGCAGCTTCCAGCAGACAGTAAAAAGTGTGCGACCGCACTACAAGCACTACACGAAGTAGCAGTGCAAGCGGTACATCCAGCGAACAAGGAAGAGCATGGGACACAAGCCGGCAATCCTATGTCGGCATAGCCGCTATCGCAAGGACAAGTGTTGGCTAAAGTCATAGTTCGAAAGTTCGCTGCACTGCAACTCAGGCAGTTGGCTGCAGAGGTGACACATGTTTGGCAGGTGTGGCTGCATAGCGAGCATGTGGCTACCCCACTTTCGAACACCCCATCAGAGACACATTCGCATTGAAATGATACAAGCGATGCTGTTCGAAGAGTGTACGCCCAGCAGCTAGTACATTGGCTACTGCTAGGTCCAAAGCACTGATCGCAATAGGAGTAGCAAGGCATGCACTTCCCATTAGTAAAGTAGTAATCAACATAGCTGGCTATGCAATTGTCGGTACACAGATCGTTGATTGGGTCGTAGTATGGAGTGGAACCATTGCAATCCCATGACCTAACCTGCAGTACAGTGACATTGAGAAACTGAAAGAGCGAGGTAGTACTAAGCGAGAAACTAGTAAGGTCAAAGGTGAAGTCAGGCACATCAGCAGCGAAATATCGAAAGGAATTGACGCCCACGAGCATTTGATTTGTCAAGGTCACTGGAAAGAAGAATGTTGTATTTGAACCTGAAACCTGCTGGAAAGTAAAGCCAACATCGACGTAACCCATCCTGTCCATGTAGGTGTTGTCGATAACAAGTGCGTAGTAGCTCACCGAAGTTACTAGAACGTCGCTCACCACAGTTATTGTTGTTTTGAAGTTCAGGGAGTCTTCCTGTTCGATCCGTAGGCTGATATCGAAGTCGTTTAATAACAGTGGCCCTCGGTCCATGGTCCAGCCGCAGAGAACTGGTGCGATTGTCACACTATCTGTAGCTCCAAACGCAGGTCCAAACCAATAAGAGCTAGTTATGACGTCTGTTCGAATTCCTGACCCAGTGCTGACCGCAGAGACTACTTTAATGAATCTGTTACGTTCCGTGGTGAGGGTTGCCGATATAATTAGGGTTTAGATGGAACCCCACCAAACCGTCAGGGATGTAAAAGTCAGCCACGAGATGCTGGTACTGTGCCCCAACGTACAGGTTATGTCGAATGCCAGCATATCCTCGGTATTGACGACGCAAAGCAAGTCAAGGTACTGGTTTACAACTCCCAAATCTCCGGAAGACATTGCAGAAAATCCTTGGTTAGTTCAACAAGTACCGATCATGGTAGTCGGAAACGCTCCCCAGCTGAAAGGGTCTATTTGGGTGACTGTCGCTGTTGTAGTTGTCGTGGTGGGTGACCTGATGAGAGTCAAAGTGTCTGCAATTATGTTTGCTATACTTGTCCGATAGAGGTATGAGAGCTGCCAGTTGTTGGTGTTAGTAGCCGCTCGGCATCCTGTTGCTAGTAACACCAGAATGAGAAGAAGAAGGCTTACCGTGTCTTTCATGCAGACAATTATTGGATAATATCAGAATCGTTGGATTGTTGGTTACGACAATTTTGCCTGCAGTCAAAGTCTTCGCTTGCTCTTCAGTCAACGGACTTTGCAGCTGGCTATAAGTCACGGATTCAGTTTGATTATGTAAAATATAATGAGCGCTTCCAGATTGTTCGTTGCGCTTCTGTTCGTGGTCGTCAGCTGCAGGCACGTTGTACACAGCTCAGTACCCACTGGTGCAGGTGGTTCTGATCCTTTCTTCAACAATCCGTTGAACAATGTGCTTACGAGGATACCCATTGGTGGCAATACTGGAGGGCCATCCTATTCCAACAACGGAGGCGTGAATCCTCAAAGTCAAGCTGAACTGAACCGTCGTCTTTCGAGCCTCTTTGGAAGCGGAGCAAGTTCTACTGGTTCCAGTACGATCAGTAATCCTTGGAGTGGTTCTTCCAGTATCTACGGTGGTAACAATCTGGGTGGTAGCACAAGCAGCTTCGGCGGGGCTACAAGAACCAGTCTTTCAGGGATTACCTGCTCTAACGGACAGGTAAACCCATCTTCAGTTGGAGCTGCTACATATGGCGGTCCCACCAAACTTACGTGTACTCTTCCGAACGGTCAATTCTATAGCGATGTATGCACCTCGCTGCAGCAGTGCGCAAACCTAATGTGTGCTAAATACGTCAAGTGCCCAGGCAGACTTTCGATGTCTGCTCCTTGATGTTGTGTGTAAAGAGTGTTCGAGCTGAACTCATCTTGATAAGGTAGTTTGCGAGTTGACTGGATTTTGAGCAGAACCACCCTATTCTTATCCTTTATACCCTTGATTTAGGGGGTGTACCGGCTCGAGGATAATGCCTCCCGAAAAACCAGCGATAATTGTAGCCAATCCCGGCAGAAAGATGCCAGAGAAGGCTGGCCCCACCTGCTCCTAGAGTTTAAACTGCCAGCAACCAACAATATTCTAAGGTACAACGACTAAATAATCTGGTTGAAGCATATATTTCTTGCTTGTTAAACTTTATGCTACTTTGGCATGTTTTCTCAGCCTCCACGACAAGCACAGGAATAGATTCAACTCAAGTCAGCAGCGCAGTTCAACACTCGGCCAAGCCGATATCCTCATCGATGACGATGCTGCACGTCGACATCAGATGCCTCATGGTTGCCATATGTCGGAACTCTTTCACAGTGTTCATCAGGAGGCCCTACTAGAAGCTGTGGTCGGGGCGCACAGGCTCACAGCTCTTTTGCAGTGTACCACCGATGAGGATACTGCTCAACTCGAAGATGCGTTTGAGTTATGGGAGGCTCTCAGGATGGTCCCTGGCCAGCTTATCCACTTCTTCTCGGATCATGCCCACGTTGCTCTTGACGAACTTCCGATACCTTTATAGTTCGAAGCCGCGTTCATCAGGGCTATCCGAATCACTTTTTTCCTAAACGGCTCCCTTTTTCTTTCTGCGAATGAACACCAACGATTCGCTAAATAAGCAATGTCGTACATGTTGCCTTGCCGGAAGTGTTCATTTTGGAAGTACAGCTCACGATTTCTCATCTTGGAGAACTTGTTCAGCTTGCGAAAGTTGTACATGTTAAGCTGCCTCACGAACGACTCGAGTTTGTTGTGACGGAAAAAGTGCGGAAGCACCGATCTCTCGAGTCTCCGGACGTCTTTAATGACTATTTCTGTGCCTGTCGGTCCCCAACCGATGATGCTGTCCAGCTCGTTTTTCTGGATAGGTCGAAGCTGTACCTCTAAGATCGAGTAGAGTTTGAGGATGAATTCCGGCACGTGGTTCTGGATGCAAGCCAGCTACAACAGATTGCAACTCATAATTAATAGTATCGAATGTTTAGTGGTTCCGATGATTTAAATTATCGGCTCATTTCGAACGGGTTCTCAGTGGGCTTCTCAAAATGTTTCCATTGGTTCTTTGGGTGCACAACGGTGGCCGATTGGAGCCCCACCTCCCAATGCTGTGAGGTATCCAACTGAACGGTGATTGCATGATAACCGAAAGAAACCAATAGGCCACCCCGCGTAAGTGGGCAGACGGCACGGCAGGACAGTCCGATAGTCACGTCCGTTAAAAGATTCCCATCGAATTTGCGAGGGCTTTAATTATTAATTTATGTTAGTGGGTTTATTGATGCTCTGGTTTCGCTTCGTCACTATGCCAGTTGGCTGGATGCTTGCCTATACGTTTTGATACCGTCTTGGGGGTTGACTGGAAGATTTAGCGTTCTATTCAAAGAACAACAATGCAATCACTACCAACAAAAACTGTATTCGACTGCCATTACAGCGCTAGTTGTGCAACAGAAACAGTCAGTACTGTTGTTATAGAAGTTCGTTCGCCAGAAGAAGCTTCATCGAAGAACTTCTATATTATTTGCTATGGGTTGCTCGGCGGTCGGTTCGCAGGCGGCAGTTGTGCATCCCATTCGTATACCAGCTACTCCAGACGTTCAAGAAGCCTCGAAGCTCCGTGAAGGTTAGCCCAAGATCATTGAGGAGGCTCAACTTAAAAATGAATAACATCAGCGTCCATAAGCATCAGGGTTAGTACCGCCCAAAGAGAAGCTCGAAGTAGATACCTCATAGATCGTCTAATCACACTCCCGAAAACCAATGAGCGCGGAGAAAAGCTAAAAGTCATTATGCACTTCGCGTCGAGGAAAAGTCGGCTTCAACTGTTCCTCCCGATCGAGAAGAGGATGCGAGTTGGAGGGATGTGCTAACCGCAACCAAGACAAGAACCTCACTCGTAATTCCTCCCATGTCGATGGGGAATGCTCTTCAAGTCGTTTAGTTCGGCATCTCAGCGAAACCAGCAGAATGTTGTTTATGGAGCCTTAACAAAGGCTGAGAAGCAAGTTCGGGTAGGGAGATGTTCATTTGGAACCAAACGTACTAACTTTAGTTCCAGTCAAACAGAAAAAGAATTTGGTAAAGACTACAAGTAGCAAGCTCGGCCACCACAAACTCTACCGCAGTCGCTCCAAAGAGAATACTGAGGATATCCGACGTCTGTATGTCCAGAGCGACGGTATGAAGACCAGCAGAATGCAAAGGGTTGGCAGCCAGAACAACAACAGTAGGGACGACTTGCACGATGTTCGTATAGAAACACTTATGCGGATATATGGTCTTGCCCATGCACGCTGATCAGTCTTTCCGTAACACAACATTACAGTATTAACCAATCATGCATGCCGAACAAATTCGTTGGATTGTCTTCGTTGGTGCTTCAGATTGCGCCACGGACCGCTCTCACTACATGTTCTGCGATGACTCAGCAACAGATTCACGGTTCGTAAGCGTGCTCGAATCTTGGTTTGCTCGACAAGGAGTTATCGTTTTTCATGTACTAACTGTTCCCAGTTGTTGCAAGTGGGATTTGTTTAGCATTCGGGTGCCTAACTTATCGGATGCAGCTGTTAAAACTGACCATCCTGCTCGGTTTTGTGGTCGGTGCTGTGCAGCAGATTGATCAGCCGAAGATTCTATTCCTGCTCTGGTTACTCGGAGTCTGGGCATACCATGAGCATTGATCCCTTCGAGGACTGTAGCTTCATTGAACATTAGCGGCGGAAAGGCTGCGGTCGAGGAATATACCTCTCTTTTTCCGAGAGTAGTTGCGATACATTGCTGTTACGGTTGCTCGTCGGTAGTTTCTTTGTTCGAGTGAGCGTCTCAAACGATATTTGGTTGCGTACAACTGGATACGGCACTGGCTGAACTGGCTTATACTTTGTGCAAAGTTAATCGCTCCTCTGAATTATCTTTGTCTTACCTTTACGACTGGATGCACCTCTTTGATGGTATCTACCCCGGGTTTTTCGTGTCGACTCGAGACTTTTTGGGGATAACGACTTGACCTGTTGGAGAGAGTTTCCTCGCTATCTTGAGGCTGCTTTGGCTGGTAGCTGTCGATCAGCATAATACCTGAACGCCGATGGTCCAGTAACAAGCGCTTATCTCTTTGTGTATGTTGCACTTTCTTGCGTATCTCCTCGAGAGGTGTCCGAACCGGACATAACAGTTAGCACCACGAAGCGTCAATCATAGGATCGTCGAAGGAGTTAGTTAGACAGTTGAAAAAGTTATAATCATAGGCGCCAACCAATCTCTAAAATGTTTGAACCTCGAACCGGTAATGTTTTGAAGAAGTTCGGGAGTTCAGTACCAACCGCTATGGAATGATCCCCCGCAAACGCCAAAAAATATATTATAACTCTGATCAGCAAGCGACATGACCCGCGAACACGAAGAGACACCCTTCCTCATGGGAAACATACTCGAAGGTATGTTGGGTGTCACGTTAGATGACCAAAAGGATGGTTTCAAGGAAGCTATCGGTTCAGTGCGAAGCCAAACCTTTTCAGCTCCGCCAACTATGACTCTGTACGACTACGATGTACCATCCGCCACCATCTCAGGAGCTCTCGAAAGAGTTGTTCACTGAGGACGATACCGACAAGAAGCCACACAAGAAGAAATTAGTCAAGCCGGTTGCTCAAAAGGGAAAACAAAAGGAAGAACCCGAGCCGCAACCTCAATAGGTACCTCAACAGCAATACCCAACTCCGCACTCACCACCATTCGCCTACAAATTTCCGGAGTATACCTTCTGGTGATGTAGAATACCAATGATGATTCCCACGATGATGCAGCAACAGTACTATCCCTACCCATACCCCATGCAGATGATGTACATGCCCTACGAAATGGACTACGGCAGCTACGGCAGAAAAGTGGTTGCATTCGATGGTTAGCAGATGCTCCCACTTGTAAACAAAATGTCCCGCGATAGGAATGGTTCTCGCACTGTGCAGAATTGGATTGAAGGAGCCGCCGAACAGGATAAATAAGCCATCTTTCAGGAACTTATGAAGGATGCACTCGGTCTCATAAAGGATCAGTTTGGGAACTACGTCTTTCAGAAGATATTCGAAGTGGGACTGAACAAACATAAGAAGAGAATCCTTGAGGTCATTAAGGGCAAAATTTGTGAGCTCTCCTACAATACGTTTGGGTGCCGTGTCGTCCAAAAGGCTTTGGACTACCTGCGAAATATCTACGAGGAGCAGGACGCTTTCATCCTCGAACTGAAGAACGATATCGTCAACATGGTGCAGGATCAAAACGGCAACCACGTGATCCAAAAATGCTTCGAATGTTGTGCACCAGTCAAGACGGAATGCATCATCGATCAAATCATCGCTAACGTACGAACACTGTTGAGGTAGATCAATAAACTGGCGTTCCATGCCTACGGCTGTCGCGTCATCCAAAAGTTCCTGTAGAATAGCAAGGGAGACAAGCTCAAGCTGATCCTCAAGAAGTTGTTGGAGATGGTTGTTCCGTTGTGTAAGTGTCAGTTCGGGAACTACATCATGCAATACATCGTGGAGCACGGACCTGTGGAAGAGAAGAATGCAGTGCTGGCCACGGTTAAAGGAAACTTCATCAACCTCTCGCTCGACAAATTCGCAAGTAACGTGGTGGAGAAAGCCATCCGCAACAGCAACGATTTCTACCGTAAAGAGCTGTTGCAGGTGCTTCAAGCGCCAAGTCTCAACAACCAGTACCAACATCACTAATGTAGGATTGGATTGGTCGTGCTCGCTCAAGGGCAATACTCCAACTACGTAATCCAACGTTTTTTGGAGTACTGCGACCGTACCACCCAGAAGAACATCATGGCACTAATCAGCGAGACCAACAATCTAGCCGCAGTCAAGGACTCCCAGTACGGAAGGCACGTGCTTTCGCAGATTGAAAAGTACAGGTGAGTGCTGCAGGGGCCTGTTCATTGTCCATTGTTAATGGTTGGTTGAAATAAATATCACATGCTCAGGTGGAACGGATTGCACATTGAACGGAGAAAGATGTGTCCCAACAACCGTAAGTTATCACTAAGACAGCACTCAACAGTCAGCACAGCATACTTGACCTCTCCTGGCAGATGGATGGGCAGGATCAGCACCGGCATCTAAATCTCGAGCAACGTAAACAGTAGCAGAAGGAACTCGTCTCTAGGATATACCAGCACAAGATGCAGGAGGTTGAGAGCAGACTAGCGGGTGGGCCTCTGTCGCATTCCGACCATAAATTGTTGGATGAATAATTGGAACGTCATCTTCAGGAATTCAACCAGAGCCGGCTATTGAGGCAATCGCCTTAACGCTCACAATCACCACGAGTCGCCGATATGCGTCCATTGCTACCCCAGTACTCACATGTGCAGAACATCATGTATGAGCCTCACGCAAGCTACCGGTTAGGGAGCAGTGCATTGCTCCACCCTCCTTGACTACCTAACAGTGCAATCCAGTTATTCCCTGCAATTTCCTTTGACAGATATTATAGATAGTTCTTCTATGAAGGGATATCGAACAAGGTCACCGCTCGACCTTAAATTCATGTAGGTTAAGTTTCTGAAGCTTGACGACGACGTCCTGCAGCGCCACAAAGTCAAACCAGCAGCAGCCAGGTTGTTGGCTTACGGACATAGTAACTCGCAATCGCAGGATACACTTAACCAATTGCAGGAGTCGAACCTTCAGTCTGAGATCGATAGTCTGACGCAGGCCATCAGCTTGCAACGGGAGAAGCTGCAGCAATCGGAAAATAAACGCAAATAGCTCAGTCATAACCATTAGAGTGTCTAGCTCGAAGATAATAGTGAGTGTCAAACTGCAGGGAGGTAGACAGTGCTTCGGGATAAGATTAGTACGCTACGCAGTAGCACCAACGTCATACATCGGCAGATTCTAAAGCTTTATCAGAACGAGCCGAATTCCTAACACGACAACATCAAGAAGATCAGTGGAGTGAGGAGGCTTCAAAATAGCACAGTTGGCACTGAAAACCATTCACCGAAAACCACAAACCGCGACATGACCAGCTTCTACGAAAACCTCCGTAGAAGTTCCCATGGAGACCAGGAGTATCTCCACAGAATCGCCTAGCTCAAGTAAAAGATGCAAACCTCCACAGCTCCCAAGAAGTTCGAAGAGTACCTTCTCAGCAGAAATCTGAGGGTGCCGATGTTCATCAAAGAGCTATACACAGGCTCGGCTGCTAAGAACTGATAAGTCACTCGTGGTATGAACGGATTTGCTACTACGTGTCGATAGGATCGTAAGGTTGGTTGGGTTGCTTGCGAATTGGGTTGGTTGCTAGCTTGTTGCTAGGGTACAGGTAGAGGTAAGCGATGCCTGCAGCTACGAACACTAGCCAGTGCTCGATAGCTGCCTTGAACAGCTACCAACGTGCCTGCTCAACGTTGCTGACGTTCCATTCGAAGTAGAGCGGTGTGTGAGGCTGCAACATCAGCCCAAACAAGCACTACGTTAAGCCACTCCTACCATGAGCAATCCTCCTGTGAAGCCGAAGCATACGAGCGCCAGCAGACCTGAAATAGGACTACATGCTTACATAACTTTTTCATGTACGAGTATAACTCACAAACTACTACTCACACACATCACTCGGGATCAGCTAGTAGATCGTCCATTAGAAGCCGCTGCAGGTTCTATTCATAATTTGAAGCTGCCGAGCCATCTTAGCTAGGCTGCCCCACAGAATCAGAGTCTTTAGCATCTGAGTGATCTAAATTGAAGCCTGGTATGGACAGCAGTAATACTTGCTGAAAGATTGTATGGGGCAAATCACCAGGCGTGAAATTCACGGATTTTTGCTTTTACTGCTTCTCAAACCAAGAAAGTAAGGAACTGCGTACTTTAGCACGATGATGCAATGGTTCTAACTCGTTGTTGGAAGTATTGACGTTAGGAGGAGGAGGTGCTTGCTATTCTTTGCGTACACGATGACGGCACCACTTGCAGGCTACGCATTGCTTACTGCTACCAATATCCCTCTTTGGTTTGTCGCTGAGCATCGCGGTAGCAAGTTTAATTACAGAACAGTTGAAAATAATTCGTAGTCGCGTATTGGGCTGTGAACAATCAACCCATCGAGGGTACTCGCGGTCAAACTAGAACCACTTCCTCGGAGCAAGCTGGGCAGTACCGGGACTGACCCAGGTGTTCTCGGATGCAGGGTTCGTGGAACAGGTGGCAGCACGGAAGACACTTCACATTGGAGTTATCCTGGAGCTCCTGGAAACATGAGAGACAGCTAACATAAAATTCGAGGGTACATCTCAGGCTCCGTGGTGCGCTCGTAGCTGAAAGTTGGTATCATCTCTATTGCTTCGGGTGTGAGTCCGTTGACGACTGCGAGGCCCTGACTCTGCATCTTAATTGCCATCATGAATTCCTTCATTTATTCGAGGTCCTCTTCCTGAGCTTCTAAGAATCAAAAGAACTTGTACTTTATTCTTCTTATGGCTCGCCAGAGGAGCTGTGTTCGTGGACTTTCTTGGCTTCTTACAGTTCGTGTCGCAATTCCTCGGACTATTTTTCCAGTTGGGAATTGTCTTAGTTCAGCCGATTGTTCTATTCTGTTAGTCGTTCAACCTTCCTCTCTTTGTCACGGGTAGCTCCCACAAATTGCTCGAGCTATGCTCTCAGTTGTTTAGTTTACGCATCATCCGCAGACTTCTGGCTTGGATTTAGCCTAGCAGGTTGCTGGTAGATGGGACTGCCATTACTGCTTACTAACAGCACTTTGGTGGGAGAGGACTGTTGGACCTCACTACTTTGTCTGCGGCTCTCCATGACTGAGTCGTTAGATGAAACAATTTCTATAATGAGAATGGGGACCCATCATTCCTGATTGAGAATGGCTTAGGTCAGAATCACATTAGTTAATGTTTCGCAGCGGCAATAAACACCGATCAAAGGGAAAACCCGAAAACCCTGGAAAGGGTAGACATTTAGCTTTACTCAGGTGAAGCTGTAAGCATCTCGATCATGGACAGCGATTCTCTTGGTTACTCTGTCATTGAAAACAGAGAATCGCTAAAGGGTGTGCTTACTGCAGGTGAGTGGGAGCAAGTGCTGTAATCGGGCTCTTTTAGCGGGTATAGTCACAACCAGGTGTACTTCAGCTTTCTCAAGGGCATACCAGACAGACTGTACAGTACTGCATAATGAAGCCGTTTGCGTATATGGATGATGCTGAGCGGTGTAAAATTGACAGAATTGCCGCAACTTACCCAACAATACGAGGAGATGCTGAAGAAGCCGTTGACCGAGGAGGACAGACACCAAGTAAAAGTAGACCTCGACAGGTCCTTCGGTAATAATCAGGAGCACCTGCCAATAAAACCCGTTCTGCAACGAGTGCTTCATGCTTCCATCAACCAAGGTATTTCCTATACTCAAGGAATGAACTACATTGCACTGCATGTGTTGATGTTCTGCTTAGAATCCGATCCTACAAATCATCTCGCGCCTGAACAGGTTGACGGCAAGTTCGAATCATTGGTGGCGGCCATCTTCGTGCACATAATTCATCAGCTCAAAGACATCTTCGGCGAAAATCTAGCCAATATCTTTAACATCATGGCCGAGCTCGAGCAAATGCTTATGGAAATAGCTCCCGAAGTGATGTTTCACATAGCCAAGTTTGGCCTGGACGCTACTGTCCTATTCGCCCAGAACTACTTCTCGTTGATGATGTACAGCTCGCCACCACATTCACTCGCCAAGGCCCTTCTCGACCTATTCTTGCTCGAAGGGAAGAACGCCATTCATGCGTTGCTCGTGCGCATGCTCGAACTAACCACCGAAAGGATAATCGCCACCACTTCGGCAGAGAAGCTGCAGAAATTCGTCAAGTTCGAGATCTTCGATGTATGTGCTGAGAAGCTAGATGAAGAACGGAAGGGAGCATTGTGCATTGAAGACTTTGGACTGTCATTCTACTAGAAGACAGAGCTGGAGATGTGACTGTTGCATTGCCGAGTAACTCTTAGCATATCATAACTTTATGAGAAAACCTATTGGCAAAAAGTCATTGGAAGCCCCGGTTAAGGAGACACTGGCTGACAAATGAGTAGCAAAGATGAAGCGGGAATGAAAATCAGTTAGTTTATTCGAGTTTGGGTATCTAGCCATCCAGATTATCGATGAGCTGACGTTTGATCTTAGCATTGAAGCGGTTCCGGAGGCTGATCGGAGTACGACCTTTGAGGCGTTTGCTAAGCTGCTTCCACTTGGGTCCGTTGGTTTTATAAAACTCTAATATTACCCGATCTTCCGCTTCGGTAAATTTGGTTCGCGTAATCGATGAGTCCAGTTTATTCTGATAGCGCTCCCTGATCTGCTTCGCAGACCGTCCCGGAAACTTCTCGGCTAGAAGCGCAAACGGCAGTGGCTTGTCTGGTGATATGTCTAAAGACTTGATGAGCCGGAGCAGCTCTGAGTCCTAATGCTTGCTCCAAGTGTGCCTGCAACGTCGGTGACATTCAACATCACTTTCTTGTTGATCTTCCGTGTGGCTTGCAGATTCCACTGGCATTGGTACAGATAAGACCTGGGCATAAGGGTTGATGTAGTAGAGTTGCTGAGGTTGATAGGACAGCTGGTCGAGGAACGGATACTGTACGTACTAACAGTAAACCGGCAGCATTATCTAAATAATAACAAGGTTGGGTCCAAGTTGTGGAAATTTATCACAAGACCTGTCAATAACCAGTGCAAGATTTGGTGACGTAAAAAAGGTTGGAGCAACCGGCTACCACGCTGGAAGGTCCCAACACGGCAGGAACGTCAGCTTTGTCGTAAAATGTCCCTCTCGCTTCAGTCAGCCGGATGCACAATACCGTATGTTTATTCCCGTAAATTAATATTAACAACCGTCAATCTTTACGCTTGAAAGGCATCGAACAGCTAAATACTGGCTCTTCCATGTAGAGATTTACTGCAAGCCGGCTCTCTTCTTGGTGAAGACCATTGCTGTGGGCCTTGGTCGATTCCATCGAACAATAACCCTCCAATAGTTTCTCACAGAGAGAATCAAACTTCGCATTGCTTTCTACATGAAGCCCTTATCTTAAATTTCTGTAACTACACTTATGCAGAGACAGAGTTTCGCTCAGACAGGACGCAGCAGCCTCATGAAGACTAAACCAGCGGCAGAGGTTCCTAGCGCACAGATCGAAAAGGCAGCACTGGATGCTTTCAAGGCAAGCACTAATCTCAGCAAAGCACTGTTTCAAGAAAGGCAGCCATCGAAAAGCAACAGGGTACTTGCCAACACCGCCAAGGAACTTCTCAAGGAAGTTAAATTGGTCAAGGAACTTCAAAAGCAACTGCCGAAGCCTTCTGAGGATGCTGAGCTGGAGGCTGAGGTGGCAGCACTAAACCACTACCGACCACCAGCTGCAAATGACAATACCAAAGGCCTGGTGGATAAGATAGTCACAGGAAGGAGAGCTAAGCATATCACCGCACTGCAAGACTTCGAAGCCGACCTGGACGAGTACATGTCTTCTGTGCGAGACATCTATTCGGCAGTCAGAAGTGAAGCAGTGGAGTTCATAAAGATTAACGACTAGGACGTTACGGATTACTGTAAGCGCCTGAATGACGGTTACCTAATGTCCAAGGAGAAGGAGGTATTGAGCGAAATAGAAACCGAAATCAGGGAGAATAGTCGTAGACGCAAAGAAAAGATGCAAACCGTCAGGAGCAATCTCTCGACTTCTGAAAATGAGCGTACTGAACGTATTGATGGATACTGTAAAGCTCTTACCGATCGGCTTGTTGAAAGTGCGTTTGTGTTGCAAGAAGAAGCCTCAAAGATATCAGGTGAGTGGAAGAACAAGCTCAACCAGAGTCAATTGGCCGATGAATAAACCAACAGTAAGTTCCTGGAGGATCTGGAGAGTAGTCAGCAGAAGAAGTTCGAGGAGCTGAGAGTTGAGTTGTCGGAGAAGCAAGCTAAGTGGAAGCAGCTCAAACAATAGCATGCCTTGGAGTAATTCAAGGCTGACACTTTTCGTCCTGAATACTGTAACTCAGATGAGCGAAAGAAGCTTTATCTAGCCTTGAAGACGCATCAATCTAAGATCCACGGAGACAGGAAATCATTAGTAGAATAGCTCTGCAATGCTGATGCCAGTCACTACACGAAAGCTGGTGTGGATAAATGGCTTGATAAAGTCAAAGCTCGTAACGATGAAAGCAACGCCGAGATTGACAGGTTGGTTGCCAGTCTGGTTCAGGAAGGCGAGACAGCAAAACAAAAGGGTGAGAGGCGTTTGGAACGGCTTCGCAATCGTTTGAACTACATTGAATTACTGTCGCCCGAGGAGAATGAGAAAGTACTGGAGGAGCGTGCACGACCTCTTCTTGAATCAAATATCCAGCAAGGCAAGAAGCTCCTTTCGGATGTGACTGGTTACGTTGAGAAGTACGACTCACGGGAAAACGACGTCTGCGAGAACCTTGCGAAATTTATGATAAAACTAGGCCAGAAGAACGATGAAAATAGAAAGGTTGGCGATTCCACTCTGCAGTCTTACGAACTGGGGAAGGCGAAGATAGCAGATGATGACGAAGAGAAGGTTGAAAGGCTCAATAGCTAGTTGGAACAGCTCAAGAAGGAGCTAAAATAGTCATTACATCACATCAAGCTCGAGGAAACGGAGAAGAAGTGCTTTGAGAAAATCGATGAAATTGAGCAGCAATATAGGGCAGTACACGAATTGAACAAACAGCTTGCAGCCAACCACCCCAAGCTTATCGAAAAGGATATGCAGAAGGCAGAAAGTGATGCTGCTGAGGTGTTCCGTCTCTATGATGAAAGCAAAAAGAATGAGCTCATTGAGAAGAATAAGAAGGAGGCTGAGGAGCGAGCCATAAAACGAGTTGAGCTGGAAGACAAAAAGAAGGCAGAGGAAGAAGCTCGTGTTGCAGAAGAGACCAAGAAGAAAACCGGGAAAGCACCGCCGGCTCCTAAACCGAAGGACCCGAAGAAAGCAGCCTCTGAATTCGAGGAAAGAAAACAAGCAATTCTCAAGGAGATGGGACCAACTTAGATAAAAGAATTTAAGACCACTAGTGGGAAGACATGGCTTATCTACCAAACCATCGATGATCTAGCTACTGAGCTCTATGTGTTCAGCTAGGAAAAGAAATAGTTGGAGAGCCCAGAAGCAGGTCTCGAAGACTCCCCACCAATTGCACTCGACCATGTTGAGACTCCTGTGCGAGACTGCGAAAACATCGAAGTTGTGTAATCGAATGTAATGTTCAAGAAAGAATACGTTGTGGAGAAGCTCACTGTAATTCGAGATAAGATGTTCGTGCATATTGGAGATCAGAAACAGCTGCAACTGGGTAAGGCTTCAGAAAGCGACAAAGAATTTCTGGAGGGGTCGTTGGAACAGTTAGACACTAGATTGAAGGCACACTACAGCCTTAAGGGAAAACTAGAATCGGAGGTGTACGTAAGACGGGCAACCGAAATCACCAGCCACAAGAAGATTTATGAGAGACATGCCAGAACCACCAAAGAAAAGATGGATACGCAAACCGAGAAGTTTAACTATTTGTTAGAAAAAAGTCTGCAGCTCATGAAGGCTCATAGTGAGTAGCAGAAGAAAGTCAGAGAGGAGCTACCTGCAGCTAAGAATCTCTCGCAGTTGCAGGGCACTGCAGGGAGAAACCGTTAGAATAGCCAGCGCTTTGGTCTGGAGATAAAATAAATCCTCAACGAACTGCAGAGGTTGTCAACAGTTGAAGTGTAGAACCTCACCAGCAAGAACGAGTAGTTCCTGAAAGAATGTAAGTAGATGTCCAGTGGTGGGGAGTACTCCAAGGAAGAACTTGAGTGGTATGGGCAGATGATGAAAGAGATCACTGGGCAGTTGGAGCAACAGAAGCTAAAGAGAACCGAGAAGATGACTGAGATTGATGTGCACACGACTAAGAAGAAACAGGAGTTCCTAGACGCTTTTGGGAAAGAATACAACCTTTGTGTGGAATAGCTCGCAGCGAAGGACTGTTCCGGTAAGACTTATGGCAAGCCAAAAAGGTACGCGCAGGAGCGAGTACGAGGATAAATGGCCAAGTGTGAGCAAGCGCAGGTCAACTTGGACAAGATGGTTCAATAGTTGGCAACTGAATTAGAGAGGACCTCGGAATAAAAGTCGTTGAGCCTATAGATCCGAACAAAGTTGATGATCATTCGACGCTGCATTGGCAGGTATGCCAAACACATCGAGGCATTTAGACCAGACTCAAAGTTGCAAGAAATGCCACGTGTGAACTACAATGAGAGTCGGGTGGACACTGTGCTATCTGGCCAGCAAGAACTCGACGAGGATGAAAAGCGAAAGCAGCTGGAACTCGAAAAACTCGGTCAGCTGAGCCAACAGAAGGAATAATCTAAGTTCTCACAGTCAATTGACGACATTGAGAAGGTTATGAAAGAGTAGGCTCAAAAGCTGTACGTTGGTGATAAAGCTAAGTACTTGAATGGCACAGGCACAGATCGTATGCCCGACTTCCTTCGAGGCTACATCGCCAACATGAAGAAGAATGCTGAGACTTTCCGCCTAAACTGTATTCGGGAGCTTCGGGCAACGTGCCTTCGGCTCAGCGATCTATCAGCAAGAATTACAAGCAGCGTGCTCCATAGACTGCAGATGTACTTCGGCAGCAAAAGACGCAAGGATACCCTCCCCGAATTCACAAAATTCCGGCAGTTGCTGGAACAGATGGAAGCAGCCAAGAGCAGCAACTTGAAGAAGCTACGCCCGAACTTGGTGAATCCTGCCTGCGCACAGTAACTCAACGATCTGGATGCTGCTGAGAAGAAAAGACTGACAGAATTTCGATAGTCTATTCGAAAATTTCGTGAACAAATCCTTGACAGTCAGTTCAAGGCTGGTTCGGCATTCCTAACCTCCATACTCAATAACTTTGAGTTTCTTCTGCAGTACTATGACTCGATGGTGCTGGAAGAAGACTTCATCAAGCTGCCTGGAGGTATATATGATTGCGATGTAGATTAAAGCAAGGAGAAGAAGCATCTAAACCTTAAGGAGCTCATGCTTCTCAAGCAGAAGGGGCAGACTTTCGACCCGAATTCATAGCGTAACATCACCAAGAAGTGGCAGGGTGTGTCCTACGGGATGTTCGACTGCCCGAACCGAAAGTTTGAGTATGTGAAGACAGCTCCGTAGGAGCTCAAAATCGATCTGAAGAAAGCAGGTAAGAAATAATCGAAGGACCCCAAACAGCCTCCACCTACTGTCGAGGAGAGCCAGCCAGGAACCACAAAGGAGCTGCAATCAATAAAAACCGAGCGACAGAAGCTTGCTTTCGAGGAGCGCAATAATATGCTCGAACAGTTTAAGAAGTAATTCGACAAGGATTTGGAATTGTTTACGAAATAATTCGAGGCTGCAGAGAAGGGCGAGCAAAAGTTCGAAGAAAGGTGGAACCAGACAGTGGAGAGTTTCAAGAAAGGAAAGTGATGCACTACGCCAGTCTAAGGACCGTATCGGTATTAATACTCGTTTGTACAAAAGTTCTGTCTGCCTCGCTTATTAATCGAGGGTAGTTGGCAGTTCGGGCTCGGCCTCGTTGAGTATCTCCTGCAACAGAAGTGTCAGTTTGCTTGTGCGCACTGGAAGTTTGTTAGCAACATATAAAGGTGGCGGATAATTGTAAAAATAGCAGCCACTCTTCCTTGAAATTGTGAGTCAAGGTATTCTTGTCGCGGGCTGAAGCAAAAGCCTCCACCAACGAAGGAGCATCAAGATAGAGTGCAAACAAAATCATGAGGTCATCCAATGTACAGCCCTCTTAAGTACTGTCGTATTTCGTGAACCTTCTTATGGTGGTCGGTCTTAAACTCTCTTCTGATCTTCTTGGCCAGCTGTACAGCCAGGTGTGCATGCTTTCCGAGATACTAGTAACTAAGAATTCGGAGGAGTTTGGATTGCTCGACCCGTAGTTTATTCTTGGCACCGGTGTTCCGACCAGACCAGAGTTCCTTGATAGCCTTGCTGCGTATGTAACTGTTGAGCCTGATTCCGGCTAGAAAAGCGTAGAACTGCTAAGGAGATAAGCTCAATCTATGCTTGGCAATGATCTGCTGCACGAGCTTGAGAGAGGCCTTGCGATTACGGATGAAGATGAACATGTGCCTGACGATGTTGGAAAAGGTGTTTCGCTTGGTATCTTGCACCTTGAACTTATAGTCGGAGTCGCACGATTTGTTCCTTTTCTGTGTTGGAAAATCAAAATACTCTGCGTGAAACCCCCCGTAGCCTCACCGAAGAACCCGAATCGGAAGGTTCAGCTTCTGAAGTCTCCGATTCCTGGGTTGGGGGAGTGTTCGCCGGCTGCTAAGCAACCGTTTGTCGTGGAATAACTTGTTCAATCGGCGCTGGTAGATAAGGTCCCATCGTGCTTATCGGGTAGACAGGCATTTCGTAAAAGTAGACGGGAGCTGGATAGAAGCATCCGAACTGGTTGAACATCACCAATAGAGTTAATATATTTCTGATCACAATAGGGTTCACATCAGAAATTTCTGGTCGTTGGGTTGTTATGCCTGCAAAAGCAAAGCTATTTTAAAAATGCCTCGAAGAAATGGACATCAGTGGGATGCTGTGGGCACCTTCCAGAAGCCCTCCCAACCGAAATTAACACCGGTTACATGCATATTGAGTAGACGGGTATGCCCATCAACCTCACATCCGATGTTCCACTCAACAAACAATTCGACTGGATGTGCCACCCTTCAATTGAAAACTACCATAGTGAGATACTGCCTTACCACACTTCCACGCGATCAACGGAGATTCGTTGAGAATTCGTTGTTTTAGCATTGTTTTTAATAAAGTAAAATGCGCATCAAGAAGGTGCGTTCGCGGCTTCGATTCCCTTTACTGTCCCAGCGACCATCGATCAACATTCAGCATAAATAGTCAAAAGTTAATTGTCATTTCTAGGATGTTGCCAGTCCCGCCATCCAAATGCTTTCCATGTCTCGCACGATCTTCTTCAGTGACTTATTTTGGTCCTGTAACTCGAGAAACTCATCCCAGTACCCCAACTTTCTGTTGTGGGTTTCGTGTAGCTCTCGTTGTCGCTTGATTTCAAGCTCAAGCTGCTCGTTGAGCTGCCTTAACTCAGCGCATTGAGCTAATTCCTCCTGCAGAAGAGAACGCATGGTCTCCAGCTCTGTCTGCCTCTACGCTTCCAGATTCTATGGCAGAAACACGCTCACTGAATTTTTCACGTATTTCACATGTTTCTCCGCGAGTCTGTTGATGTCCGCCTCATCGCTGTTCTTCGCTAGCTTGTGAATCTCCATCACCGAAGTAACGCGGATATTCCGGTGAGTGTTCTTCGCCTTGAGTTTGGCATACTCCTTCTTGAGTTAAGAAAAGCGCTCTGCTATCAGCATGTACTTCTTCTCTTCTCGCCGATACTGCTTCTCCAGTGACTGTAGATTCGACTAAGCAACCTTTCGTTCGTATAACAGTGCTTTAGAAAATTAGAAGAGAGCCTTTGAACTACGCACTGAGTCCTCTTGGAAGCTTGTAGCTGGCGATGTATTCTGAGAGGTCCTCGAGGTCATGCTTGCCTTCGACTTCCCGAATTTGCTGACCATCGACCCAATGAGGCATTCCAAGGAAGCTTGCGTAAAATCATCTGAGAATCTCCTGTTACCAACACACCTGTCAGTCTTGGCTGCAGGCTCGTAGGAATCTTCGGAGGGTAGCAAGAGTCGTTGCATCGACTAATTATTTCGGTAAGAAGCTTTAATAATAATAGGCACCGCTATAGGTAACGAACCGAAATTGATGTTCCTGCCCGATAAATTCCTAATGGATAAGATTTCTACCCGAGGGCAATCCACATGAACCCTTAACCCACAATTTCCCGCGAAGCCAACACGGCTGAGAGAAAGTTACCACCAATGAACCACCCCAAACGGTATTTGATATTAAATTTCGCACGTATCCGTCCTTTGGATGTGGCAAACAATATTAAAGCAATATTTGAATTGCAAGGAGAAATGACGCAACATGATTATCTCAAAGAGCTGGCGTTCTCAGTGGTTTCACAACGAGGATACTGCTGGCCTATTGCCCTGAAAGCTGTATGCTGGATTTTTTCCGGCTGGAATTAGTTGTGGCTGTAGATAACTTGGGAGAAGTAGAAGGGCTTACCTACAAGTTTATATTGAGGGGATGCGCTGAAAATACTGGGGCGGTACTACGAATGTGACCTCTAACGAACAATCGACTGGAAAGTGCAACGACTAAAAAGGATTTCCAGTTTGGGGTATCGAGTAGACATGGAATTTCCGTGGAAGATGTGAAAGTTGGTGTTTATGGACGCTCCTCCTCTTGGTTTTCTGATCTTTTCCTTAGGAGGGCTGGAACTTCAGCTGGCAACAACCAAAGAGGTCCAATGCGTCATTAAGTCCTGGCGATTGGACAGCCGTATAATGAATTAAACACCATAACCTTATGTGCTTTCTGAAGAACGTCAACCAACGGGCCTCGTTTACACCACCAAGTGCTTTTAAGAAGATCGAACACGAGGTGACAACAGGCTCTGAACAGAGCGGCTAATCTCCACAACATCAAGTGAAGACCAACGATGACTACGCTCCAACTGTCTCTGAGCAGGTTGAGCATTCTCAAGAGCCGGAGTTCAGCCCCGCTCAGACTCTCCAACTGAGGTGGTTGATGGACTTCATTCAAACCAACAACTCCACCGTCTTTACTCTGATTCAGGTACGATGGTTTTTGATTCAGCGCAATCAGGAAATGGAACAAAGCCTCAGCACACTCACATCTGAGCTTGAGGAACTCAAAAAATCTCTCTTGTTCTCCCCTTCCAAAAAATCGTATAGTTTCCCTTCGAACTTAGACTTCCCGTAGTCGCTTATCACTAGGAGGAGTTGGCTGACCAGTTGTCGCTCAGGCTCTTCGGTCGTAGGGAATACCGGTATTCCATGGCTCTGGCCTAACCCCTCAACAAACAGCTTTACAAGGAGCGAAACTTCGACCTACGCGTCAACCTTGTCGATGCCAACGGCGAGCAGGTCCTTAACAGCAACCCAATTCCTATTAGCTTGTGCGTCTACTCTGCTGACCAAGAGCCTACCGTCATCCATAGTAGCAAGTCCGATCAGCCCATGATTAAGGGCAACAGTGAAAGCTAACTCTTCCACGGTGGAGCTGATTTCCGTAAGATTCACATACGAGAGGTCAGCAGCTACTTCACCAACGGTTGGCTCTACCTCGTGATTCATCCGAAGGCCCCTTCTTTCAACTACAACGCCAAGGAGTCAACACTGGAGTAAACTGTTGACTACCGCCTGATCAAGCCATTGGTAATCAGCGAGGTCGTCGTAAGGGCCAAGAAGAAGTGATGTATGTATCTCTGAATGGACTCTATCAACCCCACTTCTTTAAGGACTTCCGAGAAAAACATTATCAGTCTGCTCCCGCATCAATCAGCTCGGTGTCCGAGTGACGCTTCGTTAGTCCGTCATCGGTTTGGTGCAGTTGCTTTCCTCGATCCAATTCTTTGAGTTTGTTGTGTAGCTGAATCTCCATCAACAGTTCCCGGTTGCGGATGTAGTTGCCAATTGATTCCTCGTTCTTTGCAATGAACGCGCTAATACGATCCACTTCGCCTCCGAAGCTGCTTTAGGCCATCTGAATCATTCTCCCAGGGCTAATCGAAATGCGTCTCCAATCAAGAAGGTTGTGCTCGCCTGCTCGCTTCACTGGAACCACATCTACACTTAGCGATGAACTTGTTGCATGATGGCTTGGCGGATGCAACTGATCATTAGGAATTCCTTTTGACTCCATCTGTCGGAGTTTTTCCTCCAACTCATTGAGCTGCCTCACAGGCTGTTGGACTCGCAGAGCTTTGGCCTTTCCGAGTGAAAGAAACTCAGAACGCGACTTATGAGGATTCTGCAGAATTGTATGGATGTTCTCGAAGAGTCGAGCATTAGCATCCAGATTCTGCTATTTTGCTGGTTTCAGCAGCTCCTTGGAGGGAACTACTGCTATATCCTTGGCGCTTCCTGGCTGAAGCTTATCTGTACGACTTCTTATCGGAGTTCGCCTTCGCTCTCGCATCTCCTTAATTTCCTTCGGGCTGGGTAATTGTTCCTCCCTCAGCCGTTCTTTCATCTCCCGAACAGCAATCTATTTCTTCTTCTCCTTGAGGAATCTATTCTAGGCGTTATCTCGATATTCTCTCACTCGTTTTTAGTATAGACTTTCATTGCGCTTCTTCGGTGGTGGTTTCTTCTGTCCAGGCTCTCCCTTCTTTCCAAGAGATGGTTTCTTTTTGAAGAGCTGCTTCTTGATTATCTCGCGGTTTTGTAGGACCTTCTGTTAAAAGTCGCTAAGGTCGCTATCACCTGCTTCGACGTCAGGTTTGTTGGAATCGGGTTTGTCTCCGTTTGCTCGACTATCAGATATTGCCCTCAGCTTCTCCTCGACCTCCTTGACGAACTCGTCTCGATCGGTCGCTTCGACTGTCTGGGGAACTTATGCTGATTGTTCGACATCAAAGTCGGCTTCGTAGTCTTCTCGTGCAACTGGTTCATCAAGTTCTGTTTGCCTTCGTTGCTCGGGGTTATCCTGATTGGCTTGCTCACGATTGCTAAGTGTTTCGTGTGGGTCGAGCTAAGGTAACCGAGCCTCTGGAAACTGAGGAGTATGACTGCTGGCTGTTAGTCTTTCGGCTCGAGTGATTCGTGGGAGCAATGGCTCGTTAATATTCTGAGAAGAAGTTGTAATTTTGTCGAGTTGCGCATTGCTGGTCCTCCCCTTATCGATCTTTGGAAGTTTCAGCTCGGGTTTCTGCTGAATTCTATCATCACTGAACTCGTCCGCAGCTGGCTGAGTTGCCTGGTCACTCCTTTTCTTCATCAATGCACAGGTAAATAATATATTGTGCACTCGCATCAGTAGGTGCCACTCGAAGAGATCTCCTTTACTTGTGGGTTGAAAGCTGTGTTCGAGCTATCGTCGCCGTTAATTTTATTTCTTCGATGGGGTGCACTTAATCCAAGAGTGGTGGCAACAAAGTTAAGGGAAAACTGCCATCAGGTCCAGCTAAAGTTCCTCCAACAGTTGTTCCCAAATACCCGAGTAACCTTCCACCCGCTACCAATCCTCCCGTGAAGCCATAGGCCACCAATCCAGGTGCCTCAATGGGATTATGGACCAGCAACAGCAACGCTAACCCATCAGTGCCACCTCCAGTCGTTGAACATCAACCACTACTTACAAGTAATGCAGATCCTGGACTGGTGAGCTCTCTACCTGGGGTGGTAGCCCCTATTCACATTCCTGTCACCTCATCAGCTGGTTCTGGAGTGGTGCAGGCGAACAATCAACCACGATAGCTATTCGGTAGCAACAGCCAACCTATCGACCCTTATAAACCTTCTACTATATATGGAGGACCCGTTGGTAGCTATCTCAAACCCAACGACTTTCAACCCACATAGTTACCACCAGCCCACCCACCTTCTCTGATAAAACCACCTGAAGCTACCAATCTGCCACAGGCAACCCAACCTTTGTTCAATCTCCCTATTGCACCGAAGCCTAACGAATAGGCTAATCCATCTGGACTCAATAGTAGTCTATTTGAAGTTGCGCCTTCTCTGCCACCTCCAAGCGAAAGTATCTCAGGAGTCAAGAAGCAGTAAAACAGTTCCTTGAACATTCAAGAAGACCAGCGAGTCGACAGACCTTTGGGAAGTTACACTGATGGGATTATGGTGGGCGGAAGTATTAAATCCAACCCAGCTGCCGAAGACCTCTCCTGGGCAACCAACATCTGTAGCGAGGAATATAGCGATAGGCAAGTCGAGCTCATCAATATCCCGAAGATCCGAGTGCAAATTGCCTGATTGAAACAACGTTATTAACTGTCACTTCTTTGGGTCGGTGTAGTCCCAACCCACAAGTTCGTTCAATCGACGCCCACGTTCACACAATGTTAAATCGAAATGAGTTTCTCCGAGCTAACCTCCGATAAAGCTGCCCCAAGGGCCAGTCCATAACCCCTGGCATTTTGGATCTTTACATGTGTTTGTGTGACGGGCCATCGTCCAAGCTTGAGTTCGTGTGGGAATTTTGCGCAGTTGCCCAATGGGGAGCTAGGTAAGTACAGGTTAGCATGCGTAATCTGCAGTCTCTTGTTCCGCAGCTGTAGGATTAGTCACTTCCCTTGGCTCCTCACCATAGATGATAAACTCTAACGTCAGCTCGGGATGCTTCCTTTTACGATGGATTTACATTTGATTGTAGTTGCCGCATGCCGTGCAATTGTTAATTGTACACTTGAATTCCCTATTCTGCCTGTCTCTGAGCCTCACTTCAAACCTTTTTCGATCAATACTGCTCTGCAGTTCATGTTCACTGACGAAAGTTAGAGGTGAGGCTCGACAATGTGGGCAACGTTGCTGAGGTAGCTTCGGAGTATGTCCAAAGCACATGATCTTATGGCATTCCGAGCAACTGACAGCATCGTACGGATAGTCCATGCAGATAACACACTCCAGCTCCCTTTCACCTGGATCCTAATCTGAACGCTCCATTGAGAAATTTAGGCATTGGCGATTATCAGTCGTATTAGACCCAAGCTTGCCTTAAAATCAACCATAAACCTCCACCTTCGCGTCGCCGTGCTAAACACAAAGAACTTGAGCTGGTCGTATAACCGTTTTTAACTGCCAAATTATCGGGACTGATGCTAATCCTGCCACCTACCTTGACAATTTGGCTTAACGGAATTAATTCTGTGCGCCCAAGCGAAACCGAACTATATTATCGAACAGCTAAGTTCAAATAGTTTGGGCATGGGTACATCTTGCACAAGCGTTGGCCGGGCCGCCGTTCCATACCACTCGGACGAACCCCCCGATGCCAGTCAGTACGCAGAAATGCACAACATCCAACAACTCCACTTCGAACTCGACCTGTCGAATGTTAAGTTAGTTAGCTTGAAGGCACAAGCAACCTAAAGGCAGCTGTCTCTCCAGCTGCTTATTGATGGTCTCTTCGATGTAATTCTCGAGAGCAAGCCGCTGGTAGATTGCACTGCTAAAGTACCAGAGAAGGTTACCGTAGTGGAAGGAAAGTCATCGAGCACGCGTTAGTATCGACAACTATCAGCTTCGGAAGACATACCTAGTGGCCTCAGTGTACAATTAGAGCAGAGTCAGGCTGGGATGTCTCTAGCTCAACCTCTTCAATATTGTGGTTGGGCCATATCACCAAGACTTCCCGCTAAAGTTGTCAGACGGAGGCAGCTACCGATTAAGTTTGGATCTGAAGGTGAGCCAGCTGGTGCAGCTGAGTATCAAACCTGTGGACGTCGGAATAGACCTGTTGACGGAACACCCAGGAGAGGTCTTCTCGTACACTCTCAAGACCATCGACGATCAGGGCCATGAGGTCGAATCCTTTGAGAGCTACAAGGCAGAAACTATCCTGTACAATAAAAAGGTGAGCAACTCAGAATCCTAACTTCCGACGCCAACGCTAAAACGCCGACATTCCAAATCACTGAAATCAAGGAAGTCGCTCGTCGTAGAGAATGGGAAAAGGCTAGTCTGGCTAAATGAATAAGCCAAGCTGATTTACAAGTAGGAACTCCCTGCAATCCAAACCGAAATCAACGTGAGTAAGATAGCGAACTACGGGTTCCAACTCCAACTATGGAGGGTGCAAACCTACGCTTCACAGGATCTCGAGGAATCGATCAGCGAGGAGATTCTACTGTATGCCGATGCAAACATCAACTTTAACAAGATATTTGTGGGATAACCCACAGTCGTGCAGGAGGATGGGTTGGACTACGAAAAACGGGAGTCTTTTATCGTGTAGAAGCTCTGGAACTAAGGCAAACTTTTAGGGTCGGTAGTACTGAAGTGTCATGTGATGGCTCCACCGTTCTATCGCCAGATGGCAATGTGTACACGTACAGAAAAAGGAGTATTCCCAGCACATACTGTGTTCGGAAGAGCACACAATAAACAGTCAACCAGCTGCAATGAAATCCGAGAGCTATGTGATCTTAAGCAAAGCATTGAAGAAGCAGTACTGAGGTTGGGGTTGAAGGATAATAGTCGAAAACAGTGGGAGCAGGTCAAGGCTCGCAGGTAAATATTCGAGGCAATTGAGAAGATGTGTGTACTTTTGCATACGTCTGGAACAGTGAAGCATGCACAGCTGTACAACTATCGATCAACAGAAGATCTACGCAAGGGGCAGCTTGTTCTCCTTGATGTTGGTTTCAAGTTGCTCGAGTTTTTAGTTTAGGAGGATGCGTCTGTTGCCGATGCTTCTTGGAAAGCATTAGTAGAGTTCATAGGGAGGGACGAATTCAGCTTACTCCACATCGGCTATACATCAGAAGAGCAAGCGAACCTATCTGCGACGTCAAAACAAGCGATCGAGATTAGGCTGAAGTACCAATGTTTCCTGGAGCAAGCACTACGGTTGAGCTTGAGCAGCCTTACAAAGAAAGCACTGTTGGACAATGAAAGAGTATTCACTGTACTCTTCACTGCACAGGCCTTCATACGTGTGCCAGATTACCGTCAGGTTGCGATTAGTCTCTTCAACCAAGGCGAACGCTAACGAGAGCTATTAGAAGACGTTTGTGTACTTTCTAAATCATCAAGCAGCTCGCTGGATGCGACACTGAGGCCATTGTTGGACTGGGAAAAATACTTCTGGTAGCCACTATCCAAATGCTCTGGAGCCTCTGAAGAGAACCGATCCCGCTTAAAAGACACGTTGTCAAACGAGTATCTGCGCTAAAAAATGTCAAGGCGAGGGATCTCGTTCTTCTGCCTGGTTGCTGAGTATATTAACCACGTGCTACGTTTGGCACCGTTTATGCAGATCAACTGGGAGACGATCCCAGGGTACAGCGAACTTGTAAGTGGGTTTCTCTGCGAAATGGAATCACGGGACATCAAACGATATCCTGACAGCCTCAAGGAGGCCAGTGTGAGATTACTATGCAACGAAGATCTTCTGAATATCCAAGTAAGGCTGTTGTTTCGGAAGACCAACATCCATCTCCCAATGACCGTACTCAAAACACTGGAGCTTCTCGACAGCTACTTTAGCTACTTTAGCCGTTCAAATCGAGTGCGATTACCCGCTTGCTTCGACTACAAAAACTTCTATGCTGGACTCCGAATTCTCCTGAACAGCGATCATTCGTTCGTTGTAACAAGAACCCTGAGTCTCATCTACCACCATTACCAACTATTCAGTACGAGTTTCCGCAGGGATCTCTCCTTCTGTCTGATGGGGCAGGTATTCTTCAAGCTGTTTCTCAGCTGGTGCGGCAACATTCGAATGATGTTTCGCCACATTCTGCATTACCGAGTGCAACGAGATATAACTTGTGTCGACCAAGGGATGAACTCGAACACAAGTTTTGGGAAGATGCGCTCGACGGTAAACCTCACACTTCCTTCCTGTGGACTGAATGAGATGCAGGCAGACGAAATAAGATGCCGTATGACTACTGTCATGAACATATTGGAAAACAGCCTTTAGAAGACCCGAAGCAGCAGGCACATCCGGCTGGATAAGGAGTATTACAGAAAGATGAAATCAAAGCTGGTGAACCGTAGACTTATGGCAGGCAGATCACCAACCTTACGAACAATCTACAGCGAGTGTGCTGAGAATATTGAAGGTCGCAGGAGCTTCCAACCGCAACGGCACAAGTCAGAGCTAACACCAGTACGGATTAATTTATTCAGCTGAAACAACTCAATCTCAATGGTAGTACTGGTGCGAGGCTGTCGCTATCACCATACGATGCCAATACCCAGTCAAAGAAGAAAAATCCTGTGGAGCTGTTGCTTACCTAAATTGCATAAGTGAGTGACTCCAAGGAACGTAAAAGACGGAGATCGAGCTTCTGTGCGGATTGTACCATGTTGGTCTATTCAGTTCAAATAGGAGAGGTGGAGGCGTGGATGACTCCATACCTCGAAGGCGCTTTGAAGGAGTATCGCGAGCTTCAAGCAACGGGACTCGCAGAGACTCCGACCCTCACGATTCGGATGCCGATGGACCAGGGTGACCTGCGCCCGGACGACATCGACGAGTGGTGAGATACTGATCACTTAATTGCATTTTATTATGAAAGAAGAGTAGAGCACGGTTCTTGAAAGGCTTGACATCAGCCAAATGCTCAGCAGTGCTCCTTCACTCAAGGCAAGGCTAGCGAATCTGGAGGTATTGCTTGGTTCCATTCAGAAACTTCTAGGCGCAGTTGGCAAGAATGTAGATCAGTACAGAAAGGAGCTGCTGGCTCTGAAGGCTGCAAAAGACTCTTTCGAGAGTGTCTTCGATGCCAAAAACGCAGATATCAGGAAGACGATATCAGCAGAGATTGAACGATTGGCGGAGGAGCTGTAATGATGAAGTTACAATTAGGAAGCGACATTTGAACCATCAAAAGGGATAGAACCAGCGGATACAGATGCAGTTGGGGATCCTCAAGGCAGAAAAGACAGAATTTCAGAATAGGCTTAAAGCAATAAAGGACAGAATGGAGCAGATCGAGAGAGAAGTGGGAGAGGGATGATGCTTTATCAGTTTGTGAATCTCCTTGAGTTACGTTGGTTTATGTAATAATGGTGTGGACAAATCTACAGCATGAACAGCAATGACTATTGGTAGGCTGGATGGTTCTCCTCGACTTCGTTCAGGTAGCTTGTGGACGCTCCTCAGTATGTCTTCCACTACTTGAGAAGGAACAATTTATGCAAATGAGAGCTGCCTAGCTTTTTTGTTGGGATACGTTCGATAAAAGGTTTATAAGTTGGCTGTTCATCGGATTTAGCATCTACAAAGACATTTAATTACATTTGCTCCTGTCGCGAACCACTTTTGAGAGAGCTGGATCCTGAGTAATTCCTTAATTTTAATGTCGCTACGAGAAGAACAGTCTTGGCTTTCGATG
>ERZ724508.49-NODE-49-length-75298-cov-7.573090_pt1:2500-75298 | contig 75298 bp, 59 predicted proteins | sample MGYA00376041_ERZ724508 | MGnify/ENA primary metagenome ERZ724508 (study PRJEB28724, sample SAMN07190887) | wastewater metagenome | isolation source: effluent of sewage treatment plant in Hong Hong | place: USA: Christiansburg, Virginia | collected...
GCATTCGTTCAATCTGTTTTTAGTTGGTCAGGAGAATTCGTTATTGCAAGAGGCTTGTAAAAGCAGACCTAGGTGCTTCGGTCTCTATATTCCTCATAACAAAACCGACATTGATCTGAAATCATTCATGAACAGCGAGACCGGTCTCATGTATTGTACAATATTTTGTTAGCGATATGTGTTTTAAAACAAGAGGGATCCAAAAAGGTGTTTTTGATAAAATTGTTCGCCTAAAATAAAACGTTGCTCCAATCTGGATGTGCTACATAAAACGTTTATGTCTCAGGCTTTGAAAAATGCATTTAAAATTATACTTGCCATCAATATTTCAAAAAAAAAAGTCCTTGATAATCAAGGACTTTTTTGCATTACACGTACTCAGAGTGGGACTTGAACCCACACGAACTTTAAGGTTCACAGGATTTTAAGTCCTGCGTGTCTACCGATTCCACCATCCGAGCAATTCTGGACACTTTCAAAAAAAGAACCTCTTCATTAAAGAGGTTCAAATAAGAAGAGCGAAAGACGAGATTCGAACTCGCGACCCCGACCTTGGCAAGGTCGTGCTCTACCAACTGAGCTACTTTCGCATTACAATAATTAATTGTGGATGCAAAGGTAACACTTTGCTTTAATTATGCAACACTTGGATTCCATTTTTTTTGCTTTTTTTAAGCCTAATTGGCAATAAACTTCTTTTACAAGATGTTACAAGCAAAGTTTTTTTTAATAAAAAGGGTTTTTTATTAAAAATCTACCTAGTTATTTAATTAACTGTTTCAATTCGTTCAATTTTAGAAGCGCTTCAACTGGAGAAATAATATTTACATCTGTTTGTGTCAATATTTTCTTTATAGAATCCCATGCCGGATCAGCCGCTTCAAACAAACTCATTTGCAAGGTAGACTTCGGAATCTCTTTAAGCCTATCTTCATGCTGGTTGTTCAGATGGTCTTTTTCTAAATGCTGCATAATTTCATTTGCACGCAACACCAAACTATTCGGCATACCTGCCATCTGTGCCACGTGAATACCAAAACTATGTTCGCTGCCGCCAGGCTTTAAAGTACGCATGAATATGACCTTATTGCCTGCTTCTTTAACGGATACATTATAGTTTTTTACCCGTTTCAAATCATCTGTCATTTGATTTAACTCGTGGTAATGCGTTGCAAATAATGTTTTCGGCCTAAAATCCAAGTGGTTGTGCAAGTGCTCAACAATTGCCCAGGCAATAGAAATTCCATCGTATGTACTCGTTCCACGACCAATTTCATCCATCAACACCAAACTTCTTCCACTCAAGTTATTTAAGATGCTTGCGGTTTCGTTCATCTCAACCATAAAGGTTGATTCGCCTTTAGAAAGATTGTCCGAAGCACCAACGCGCGTAAAAACTTTGTCTACCGTACCTATAATAGCAGAACTTGCGGGTACAAAACAACCCGCTTGCGCCATCAATACGATTAAAGCGGTCTGTCTTAATAAGGCAGACTTACCGGCCATGTTAGGGCCCGTAATGATCATTACTTGTTGCGTTTCATCATCTAAAAAAATATCGTTCGGCACATACGTTTCTCCTAAGGGCAATTGCTTTTCAATTACAGGGTGGCGGCCAGCTTTAATATCAATTAGAGCGCTATCTTCAATAATTGGTTTTACATAATGATTTTGAAGCGCAGCATGCGCAAAAGAACACAAACAATCTATGTGTGCAATTATTTTTGCATTCTGTAAAATGGGGTTTATATATTCTTCGGCTTCAAGCACCAAATCTTGAAACATTTTTTGTTCAATAATATTGATTTTATCTTCGGCCCCTAATATCTTTTCTTCATAGACTTTTAACTCCTCGGTGATGTATCGCTCGGCGCCAGTCAACGTTTGCTTACGTATCCAGTCTGCAGGCACTTTATCCTTATGAGTATTGGTAACTTCTAAATAATAGCCAAATACTTTATTGTAGGAAATCTTTAAAGAGCTAATACCTGTGCGTTCGATTTCACGTTGTTGGATCTGCATCAAAAAATCCTTCCCCTTATACGCTATTGCACGCAGTTCGTCAAGTTCAGCGTTACAGCCATCTTTAATAATTCTGCCCAAATTGGTTAAAACAGGGGCATCCTCTTTCAACATGTTTAATATTCTGCCAGCCAAATACTCACAAGGATTTATTTGCTCTTCCAACTTTAGCAACACATGCTGCCCTTGCTTTTTAAGTGCCTCTTTGATTGGATTCAAGCGCTCTAAGGCACGTTTGAGTTGTACCATTTCTCGTGGATTGACTCTTCTCGCTGCAACCTTAGAAATCAATCGCTCTAAATCTCCAATCGGTTTTAATTCATCATTCAGCGTTGCAGCAAAATCTGCATCTTTTACCAATAGTTCAACCGTATCTAAACGCTCTTGAATAGGGGTAATGTCTTTCAGGGGAAGAATCAGCCATTTCTTCAACATCCGAGCACCCATCGGTGTTTTGGTATGATCTAGAACATCGATCAATGGTACGCCTTCAATTTGTTGCGCATGAATCAACTCTAGATTTCGAATCGTGAACCGATCCAGCCAAACGTAACGCTCTTCTTCGATACGGTTTACACGTGTAATATGACCTACTTCTCTGTGTTCCGTTTCATTTAAATAATGAAGAATCGCACCTGCTGAAGTAACTCCTTCGGTTAACTCTTCAATACCAAACCCTTTAAGGGAAGTTGTTTTAAAATGACGAATTAATAAATCATAGGTAAAATCATAGGTAAACACCCAATCTTCCAGCGTATAAATATTGTACCTGTCACCAAAATATTCAAGAAAGGTTTCTTTTTTGTTTTTGCAAAACAACACTTCCGACGGAGAAAAGCTTTGCAGCAATTTATCGATGTATTGTCTATTGCCTTGTGCCGTTAAAAACTCGCCGGTAGAAATATCTAAAAAAGAAATCCCAATAACGTCTTTTTGAAAATGAACGGAAGCTAAATAATTATTCTTTGTAACATCTAATACGTGATCATTAAAGGAAACCCCAGGAGTGACTAATTCGGTCACTCCTCTTTTAACAATCCCTTTAACCGATTTAGGATCTTCCAATTGATCGCAAATAGCTACACGCAAACCGGAACGCACCAATCGAGGCAAATAGGTATCTAAGGAGTGGTGTGGAAAGCCCGCCAATGCGGTTTCAGAAGCAGTTCCATTACCTCTTTTGGTTAGTGTAATCCCTAGTATCTTCGCTGCTTTGACTGCATCGTCTGAAAATGTTTCATAAAAATCGCCTACTCGAAACAATAACATTGCGCCTGGATATTTGGCCTTGATCGCATTGTATTGCTTCATTAAAGGCGTTTCTGTTGATTCTTTAGTCTTGCTCAAAACAAAATTGGATTTGGATACAGATTATACAATTCGATGTTCGGGGTCAATCAAATAAAATAAACGCATCCGATTTAATTTCTAATTACGTACCTTTGATTCGTTTGTAACAGATGTTTATATGTCACAAATGAAGTTATTGGAACATATAAATTTAGGGATTGAGCCTCGGATTTGCCAATTGAGTTATTCACACCTTTGGTGCTTAACATATAGCGCTGTATTGATTAATTGAAATCGCATGAAAAAGCTATCTATGGATGAATTGAACCGCTTATCGGTTGAAGCATTCAAGGAAATTAAAAAAACGTCTATCATTGTTGTGTTGGATAATGTGCGCAGCCTGCACAATGTGGGCTCTTTTTTTAGAACTGCAGATGCATTTCAGATTGAAAAAATATATTTGTGCGGAATAACAGGCACACCGCCTAATAGAGAAATTCACAAAACAGCCTTAGGTGCTACGGAATCTATTGAATGGGAATATGCTGCATCCGCACTTGATTTTTTACCAGGTTTGAAAACGGAAGGATATGAAATCCTTGCTATTGAACAAACGGATCAAAGTATCTCTTTAGAAAAATTCGACATTGAAAAAGAAGGTAAATTTGTATTGATATTCGGAAACGAAGTATATGGGGTAAGTGAAGCTGTAATTCAGCAAAGCGATCATGCCATTGAGGTGCCTCAGTTTGGCACAAAGCATTCTTTTAACGTTTCTGTTACAGGTGGTATTTTATTGTGGGAGTTTTTCAGAAGAATACATTTATAATAAAAAAATAACATATCAAGGATATGTTATTTTTTTATTCCTTGCATACTATTTAAACACAACCTCTTTATCTGTTATCCCAGACAAAAAAGATTTTAAAATCAATTTTGCATTGTCTGCTGTTTGCTTTTCAATGCCCATTTTTGTCGCAGAGTTTAAAATTTCTTTTTCTGCAATTTTATATGCCTTATCAATGACGACTTTGTCGTCTTCAAAAAAACCTGTTTCTACATCGTAAATATTGGACGTTTGGTGATCAATTTTAAATACGCATATCTCTGCTTTGGGAAGTGTAACAAAAACTTGCGTCTCAGTTATTTTTATGGAAGTAGAATCTATCTTTCTCAAGTCCATGCAGCCAACGGCTTCGCCAGAAATAATCAACACTACTTTTGAATCTTTATCGTACCAAGGCTTAATCTCTTTATGTTCTACAATGTCTTTAATGTAGAATTTACACAACTCAAGCTTGCCTAGCATTTCGACTTTTTCTAAAATAACATTATTTGTAATTTCTGTTTTCCCTGCTTCACTTGAGCTATCAAAAAGTGAAAAGCGTGTAAAATAAATATACAATCCTAGTACACAAATTAAAATCCAAGGAATGGCTTTTAAGATAATTTTGAATCCCATGATGTTCTTTTTTTGTTTCAATTAGAATATACACAATATATGTAAATCAAAAAAACTCTGATTAAAAAAATAAAGCCTGCAGATGACTGACTGCAGGCTTTAAAACTATTTTTCAGAAGATATTATTCGGAAATTTCAATTTTACTTTTCAAGAACTCCAAATATTTCGGATCTTCTTCTTCAAAAATTTCTTCTCCTTCTATCGCATACGCTTCGTGCATGGCATCTTCAGCTTCATCCATTTCGCCTAATTCAAAATGACATTGCCCAATTCTCAATAATAAATATGGGTTTTCTTCGCTATCAACACATCCAATAGCATGCTCAAAATGGCCAAGTGCTTCTTCGTATTTTTCATCAAAGAAGTGTACATCGCCAATAGATGAAATCAACCATGCAGAAGGCTCATACTCTTCAATTGGTTCTGGCAACAACGTTAATGCTTCGTTGTATTTAGCAATTGCTTCTTCACTTTTTTCATCTTCAAAAAGCAAATCTGCTTCTTCGCAAATGGAGTCGATACGATCTAAAATTGCGTCTGATAATTCTTTCATACGAAAATTTTTTATTTATTAAATTAATCTAAATATTTCATTTTATTTACTTCTGTTGCAGTAAGATATCTCCAAGAGCCGCGCGTAACGTTTTTCTTTGTTAAACCTGCATACATTACACGATCCAATTTTTGAACATCATATCCAAGTGATTCGAAAATACGACGTACGATACGGTTTCTACCTTCGTGGATTTCAATCCCAATCATTTTTTTATTCGGAGAAATGATTGCAATTTCATCTACTTTCACTGGACCATCAAACAAATGGATTTTGCCTTCCGCAATTTTATCAAAATCTTCTGCAGTAAGTGGTTTATCCAATTCAACTTCGTAGATTTTTTTAATTTTATTGGAAGGGTGCGTTAACTTTTGAGCCAACTCCCCATCATTCGTAAACAACAAAAGACCTGTGGTATTTCTATCCAATCTCCCTACAGGGTAAATACGCTCCGTGGTAGCATTTGCAATTAGTTGCATTACCGTTTTACGTTCGTTTTCATCATCCATCGTGGTAATGAAATCTTTTGGTTTGTTTAATAATACATAAACCAATTTTTCCGGATTCAGAACCTTGTTGTTGTATTTAACTGAATCACCTACTTTAACTTTATAGCCTAATTCAGTAACTACAACACCGTTAATTTTAACGGTGCCTTCTAAAATTAATTGGTCTGCTTCTCTTCTGGAACAAACTCCAGAATTTGCAATATATTTATTTAAGCGAATTTCAGACGGATCTGAAACACTTATCTTTGCTGCATTCGGTTTATTCTTGCTTAAAATGTCTAATTTATTCGCATAAGATTTACGACCTCTTTTTACACTATCGCCATCAAATTTAGATTTTCCTTTAGATTCGGAATCTGAAAAATCATCTTCAAAATCTTCGTCTTTTTTAGGTTTGGGTCTCGCAGAACGCGAATCCGTACTTTCAAATCTAGTTGGACGCGCATCTGATCTATTTTCTTTGAAAGCATCGCCTCTTGAGCCTGTGCTTTTTTTAACGCCACGAGGTTTACTTTCGTCTGAATCGCTTCTTTTACTTGATTTAAAGTCATCGTCTGATTTCGTAAATGAGCGCTTAGCAGTTGTAGGCCTTTCTCTGTCAGATGATGATCTACTTCTATCTGATGTAGGTCGTTCTCTATCTAAAGAAGGACGCTTTCTATCTGGAGAAGGTCTTTCTCTATCCGAAGAAACTCTTTTTCTATCTGATGCTGGTCTTTCTCTATCAGAAGAAGGGCGTCTTCTATCAGATGAGCCTTCTTTATCTGGAAAAGTCCGATCTCTTGAAGGAGATTTACGCTCTCTACCTGGGCTCGTTCTGTCTCTTGAAGAAGCAGGTTTAGATTCACCTCTAGATCTCGGTTCTTCATTTGAACGATTTCCTCTAGGCGTGTACGGGCTTTTAGTATCATCCGAACGCAAATTGTACGGAATGAATTTTTCTTCTTTATCTGGGTAATTCGTCTTTGCAGGTTTACGTCCTGAAGGACCTCTACCTACTGTTCGTTTCGATGATTCGAATTTCTTAGGTGTTGATCTAGAGGATCGTTTTGCACCATATAAATCTTTTTCTTCTTTCTTATTTCCTTTAGAACTTCCTTCGGAAGAACTCTTTTTTGAATAAGGCCCGCTGCTGCGAGTAGATGATTTTGAATTCGCTGATTTGGACGAACGACCTTCGCTGGTCGAATTGGATCTGCCTTTAGACGAAGTAGGCCTGCTACTAGCCGGCCTCTTGTTGTTATTCGCTCTTTGTTTGGTCATTTTCTGTGCTTGTATCTTCTTCTGAAGAATCCGAATTGTCTGGAGACTCCTCTGGTTGTTCTTCTGATTGATCTTCTGAAATATATACAACTTGTTCTACTAGCTCTTCTTCTACCAACTCTTCATCTGTTGATGCTTCATGAGTTGCGTCGGTAATTTCCAGTTGGTTGTTTGTTTCAGTAATTTCTGAAATAGCCTGATTTGCTAATGCTTCATAATCAGGATCATTCACGTCACCAATCTCGTTCACTTCAGAAGTGAAATCTTTTGGCGAAGGTAAGTCTTTTATGTTGTTTATTCCGAAATATTCTAAAAACTTCTGACTTGTACCATACAGGATTGGTCTCCCTACCCCGTCAGATTTACCCTGAATTTCAACTAATTCCTTTTCCAGCAATTTCTGCATGGCGTAATCACAATTCACGCCTCTTATTTGCTCAATTTGCCCCTTCGTAATCGGCTGTTTATAGGCAACGATTGCCATTGTTTCCAAAGCAGAGGTAGATAATCGCTTCTTTGATTTTTGTTTTAAAAAAATCCCCAAACTAGACTGATATGCTGGCTTAGTCATGAATTGATACCCGCCGCCTATTTGTAATATTTGGAAGGGGTACATTTCATCTTCATATTTCGAAAGCAACTCATCAACGGCATTTAGAATGTCATCTAAGGGAATTTCTGCTTCAAACATCTCCGACATACATTGACGAATTTCGTCAGGCTTTACAGGATCTGTTGCACAGAAAATAATGCTTTCAATATGATTTTGTAAGAAATTCATTTGGTATTATTATTTTCTTTGTTCTTTTGCTTCAATTGTGTGTTGGGTATGTGGCACCAATTTCAATCGTTCTTTTGGTATTAATTTACCTGTAACAATACACACTCCATATGTGCCATTTTGAATGCGTGCATGCGCATTTTCCAACTGAAGTATAAATTTTTGTTGACGTGCTGCAAATGAACTGAAACTTTCTTTTTCAAGAACATCCGCCCCGTCTTCCATCATTTTAACATTCCCAGTAGTATTATCCGTGCCTTCATCGTTTTTGCGATTCAACACATCCTTAGCAAATTGAAATTGTTTACGCGCAAGTTCTAACTTTTCAGATATAATTGCGTCAAATTCCATTAATTCCTCTTTAGAATAATGTGTTCTATCATCCTTTGGCGCATTCATAGTACGTTGAAGATATGCTGGCTCTTGTTTAAGCAAAGGCATATTTTTTTGCGCATTTGGTGTTGCATCTTTAGATGCATTTTCTTTGTCTTCTTTTTTCATTTCTTTCGTTTTTGAGACAGACGTTGAAACGGCTTTTTTGTTAGTAGTTTTTAAAAGGGATTTTTTTTCTACTATTTTTTTCGTTGGCTGAACGATTTTTGTCTTTTTTATTGGTTCTTTTGAAAGCGCAACTTTTTTAGGCACTACTTTTTTTAACGTTTTTTTCGGCACTACTTTTTTAAGCGCTTTTTTCGCAACTACCTTAACTGCACTTTTTATAGTGGGCTTCTTAGTCGTCGCTTTTTTAGAAACGACTTTTTTAACAACCGCCTTTTTAGCAAGGCTTTTTTTAGAAACGACTTTCGTTATTGCTTTTTTTGCTACTACTTTCGTTGCCTTTTTGCTTACTTTTTTTGTAACGGCTTTCTTTTTGTTCGTACCCATAATAAAAGTATTTGAATAGATGCGTGTATTACGTAAAAGATCCTTTACAAAAATACTACAAAAAAGGTTAGATACATGCTTCGTTATCCACAAAATCCGTATATATTTTCAATACTGTGAAGTACTTATGGCAATTTTAGACGTATTCACTTTGCCATCTGAAGTCCACCATTCAGCTACTGCAATGTATATTCCATCCGTTAAGATTTCGCCATTCTGTTTTAAGCCATTCCATTTAAATGTATTTTCAAACCCAAGTAGTTGATTAACAAACAAATCGACTAAAATATGTCCATCTATTCCGTAGATCCGAAGTGTTCCAAATGCAGCTTGCGTATGTGGGTTTAAGTGTAATAAAACAAAATCATCTACACCATTTAAATTTGTTGAAGCATGGCATGGCGCACAGTAAAAATCCTTACTTTCAGGGGAATTGTATCTGACTTGCTGTGAATTTTCATAACCAGGTGTAGCTCTATCTGCAGAACTCGTCCAGTTATCGGGCAAAAAAACAGGATTGATTGTATTTATTTTTTCTAAGGAATACCCTTCAGAATTGCGAAGTAATTTATTGTGAAAGTCGTCACGGTATTCAATGTAATCTAAGGTATCTCTACCATTACTAGCAACTAAAGCTAGGCTCCCTCCTCCATCTGGCAATGAGATCAAATTTTTAACTTGTATGAATGTATGGTCCTTTGCATTTGAATATTGTTGTTTTAACATAAGTGTATCCGGTGTTAAAACAACAAAAGCATACGGAGGAATAACCATGTCACCTAGTAAAAAAGTATGCGAAATTTTATTTGAAGAAGTGTTGAATAAATGGCTTCCTCCCAATTGAACATAGGCATCCGAACTATTATATATCTCAACAAAATCAACTCCTCCAACACTCGGGTTATATAAGATTTCGTTCAAGTACAATTCGTTTTTTTGTGCTTGCTTCGGAAAAATAAGTGGGATTACAATGTCGACCGATTGTTGTTTATTTTTGCAATTAATGATAGAGTCAATAATGCATTCATAGGCTTTCCCTGCTTCAAAGCCATGTGTGCATGTAAATAAATAAGTCGTTTCAAATGCAGTACTTGTGTTTCTCATCGTCAGAATGTCCAGTGGATTGGAAATGAAATTTTGATTCAAAGTAACAGCGCCATTTAAATTCAATCGCACCTCTCTATCCGATATAATTTGAGCCTTAAACATGATTGGTGGCGTATTGGTAAACATGGGTGCGATACCCGGGCTGCCTCCAGTTGCATCATCAGTAAATTTTAATTGTTGTGCAAAGGAACAATTTTCAGATATCGCTTTTCTTTCAATAGAGTAGCCTCCATCTAACTTATATCCTTTCCCTAGCAACGCAATATTATACTGAACATAATCCAACAGCAAAGTATCATTCGCCCAAACAAAAATAGAATCTGAGCTATTATTTAAACTTGGCAATACAGGTACTTCAATACAATTTTCAATATGAAATAATGGGCACATATTTACGGAACATACTATCAATGCTGATTTAGGTTCTAGTATATATGCTGGCAATTTCACACTTGTAGAAGGATCTGAAATGCGAATATTTTTCACATCTATCGCTTTGTTCGAAGCATTTACAAGCTCAATCCACTCTACATCAGGCAAACCAGCACTGGGGCTGGGATCACTCATAAATTCAGAAATTCGTAGTTGACCAACATAATAATACATCTCCTTAACTAATTCTATTTTATCGCTAAATGGTTCGTTTGAGCCAGCTGAAAATACATTTTGAAGTTTCGCTTTATACGTCTTCGCAAGAAGAGGTTTTTCAAAAGTTAATGTCAAAATTTTTAGTCCAAAAGCAACCTTGTAATTGATGCCGAAATCTTCGTCTAGTTGAATTTTATTGCAGGAATCAATCTCTTGATTGAAATAAAAAATAAGTGTCGAATCGTTTTCAAACTCATATCGATCTAAAGAAAAGGGTATCTGTATATGAATGTCATCCCAAAAGAACTTGTCTCTCCTTGTAGATGAATACACACAGCGTAATCCAGAGAAATGATAGCTCTGTGCCTGCCAATGCTGAGCTGTAGATTGCTCAGCAAAATTATACCCTCCTGTATTATCCGTATTCAATGTCCATACACCTTGCGCATTTTTAATTACTTTTATTCTGCAGACGACCTTACTTGCCCCAACTACTCCCGTTAGACTTTCTAATATTTTATATTTAATATTTCCTTGTTGATAATACAACTCAATTTTATCACTATTACCTGCTACACCTCCAATTTTCAAGTAGTAGCTGCAGTTGTTTGCTGAATTAAAGTTTTCATGTGTTGAATAGAGATAGAATAATCCGTAATTAGTTGTAGATGCGGCAAAGTCATAGCGCACTAAAAACTCCCAACTACAATTTGTAGTGCTTAAACTAGGCCACACTACAGTTGATTGTGAAGCACCTACTGGAGCATTCAATTGCAATTGATTTTCAGTGGAGATTTTAAAGGCTACTACATCTCCGGACCAACTGGTTGGAATGCTAGCATTCTCAAAGTCAAACAATTGAGCACATAAAGGACTCGAAACAAGTAGTAATATACTTGTAAAAATTAGGGCGATACGGTTTTGCATTGCGAAAATAAAATTATTGTGCTGAAAACAGCCAAAAAACATAGCTTGAATAAATGAAATTAGGAGAAAAAAAATGGTAAATTGCAACTCTTTTAAAAAAGTGTGCATTAATTAACAAAAGTAAAGAAATGAAAGTAGCTGTAGTTGGCGCTACCGGTTTGGTAGGAACGCAAATGCTTACTGTTCTTAAAGAACGTAACTTCCCTATAACAGAGCTCATACCAGTAGCATCTGAAAAATCCGTTGGTAAAGAAGTTGAATATAATGGTAAGAAGTATAAAATAGTATCTGCAGCAACAGCAATTTCTATGAAGCCAGATATTGCTGTATTCTCAGCAGGTGGTAGTACTTCGTTAGAACTTGCACCCATATTTGCAGCAGCAGGTACAACTGTCATTGACAACTCTTCTGCATGGAGAATGGATCCTACGAAGAAATTGATCGTGCCTGAAGTAAACGCGCACGAATTGACTAAGGATGATAAAATTATTGCAAATCCAAATTGCTCTACTATACAGATGGTAGTAGTATTGGAACCGTTGCATAAAAAATATAAAATCAAGCGCGTAGTTGTTTCTACGTATCAATCAGTAACAGGTACGGGTAAGAAAGCAGTTGATCAATTGTTTGATGAACGTAAGGGAGAAATGAATGGAGAAAAAGCATATCCATATCAAATTGATTTGAATTTGCTTCCTCATATAGATGTATTCCAAGAAAATGGATATACAAAAGAGGAAATGAAAATGATTTTAGAAACAAATAAAATCATGTCTGACGATACTATTAAAGTTACTGCTACTACTGTACGCGTACCTGTAATTGGCGGACACTCTGAATCTGTAAACATCGAATTTGAAAATGATTTTGATGTGAATGAAGTGAAAGAATTGCTTTCAAAATCCCCTGGCATTATCGTTAAAGATAATCCAGCAAAATTAGAATATCCGACGCCGTTAGATGCGCATAATAAAGATGAAGTTTTTGTAGGTCGTATTCGTAGAGATGAATCTCAGCCAAAAACGCTAAACTTGTGGATTGTAGCTGATAACCTTCGGAAAGGAGCTGCGACCAATGCGGTGCAAATTGCAGAGTATTTAGTTTCTAAAAAATTAGTATAAATATCACCCATTAAATTAGGCGTCAGATTTGACGCCTAATTTAATTATTTTCTTACACGCGTTGTAGCGCAGCATTGCCAAGCATACACGTTTCGTTTTTCTTTTCTATATTGCACAAAATACATATCCGCTCCCATGATTAAATCAATGACAGGTTATGGTTCTCACACAGCCGAGAACGATAAAATTTCAGTTTCAGTAGAAATAAAATCATTAAATTCTAAATTTTTAGATTTGAATTTACGCTTGTCGAAAGAATATTCGGATCGTGAACTAGAGGTTCGAAATATTTTAAACAATACGATTGAACGTGGTAAAGTGGGTTTGAACATTGATGTTCAGTCTAAAGGTGGAGTAAAAGCCAAAGTTTTCATTAACAGAGAACTCGTAGCATTATATTACAAAGATTTAAAAGAAACAGCAGATGCAATTGGTGCATCAGACTCTGACCTTTTCAAACTTGCCCTTCAAATGCCTAAGGCTATGGAGTCTGAGGCTGAAACTGAAGATAGTTCAGAAGATTGGGCATTAATCCAAAAAGTACTTGTAGAGGCGATTGCGAAATGTAATGAATTTCGCAAAGATGAAGGAAAGACACTTTCGTTAAAATTTCAAGAGTATATTAAAAATATTGGAGATGCGCTTACTAAAGTTGAAGCGTTTGACCCACAACGCATAGAAGCGATTCGCACACGTATCCGTCAGCATTTTGATGATTACAGTAAGTCTGAGCAACTAGATAATAGTAGATTTGAGCAAGAGCTTATTTTTTATATTGAGAAGCTAGATATCAGCGAAGAAAAAGTTCGCTTACGTAGCCATTTAAGTTATTTTTTAGAAGCAATGGAAGGCGCAGAAGCGAATGGAAAAAAACTTGGCTTTATCGCACAGGAAATTGGAAGAGAAATCAATACAATTGGTTCAAAAGCAAATGATGCAAATATTCAACGTTCGGTTGTGCAAATGAAGGAAGAATTGGAAAAAATAAAAGAGCAGTCGCTGAATATTTTATAAAGATTCCTCTTTATGTTTTAATCCAGTTGATTTTCCATAAACAACACCTATAAAAATGGAAATTACTCCTATATTAGAATGGAGGAAATTGTCATGTTTCGTAAATTGAAAAATGTCTTGAAGTGGTAATTGCAGCCAAGTTGAAACCACAAAGAATACCATCATCCAGCCCGTTGCAATTAAATATCCGCGCATAATGGTAATATTGTTACTAAGCAGAGTCATAATTGCTAATGCAGCGTAGTTTATACGGTACAGTTTTATCCCAACCCCTTCCGTAGCAAAAGGGATTTTATTTGGAATAAAATAAGTCGCCACTACTATTGCCGACATTATAATTATACAAACCAATAAGAACCAATAATTTGGGTTTTTATATTGAATCATTTCCTAATTCTGTTCAACTTAAGAACACTGATTATAACTTGTTGAAGGTATTTCAATCTGCAATAAATGAATAATTTGCTAAAAATCAATCAATTTATTCGCTTTAATACAATTCTTTAGTCTATTACGGCAGATTACTTTTAAAGTTGTTATATATCATCCTTTAGCGCTAGAGGCGAAATTTTCCACCCAACCCCCTAGTTATTAATAATATGAAGGTTGATATAAATGTAAAAGTTTAGTTTTTTTATGACGCAGTATGATTTTTCCGAATAATACTTTGTTTTTCTAATTCGCATACTTATTTTTGTTTACTCAAAATCAGTTACAGTAGTAATTGATTTATAAAGAAGAGGGGAGAGAACGGGCTCTTTGAACCTCTAGCAACCTCTGGGAGCAAATCTAGAAAGGTGCTAATTCCTGACCTGAATAAACAGGGCATATAAATTAATTAGCCAATGATTCGATTAACGACTCTCGACCTTAACCGAGAACCTTTATTTTTATACCAAAATACCTCCTTTAAAGTTACTCCTTACAACTTTAAAATTGAAGTTATAAATGTTAAACCCTTAACGTGTTTGCACTTATAATGGAATATCATATCTACACGCACAAACAACCAATTACTCTTGAGTCAGGCGTAATTTTGCCAGAGGTTCGAATTCAATATTCAACTGCAGGCAACCTTAATAAAGCGGAAGATAACGTTATCTGGGTTTGTCATGCCTTAACTGCAAACTCCGACGTAGAATCTTGGTGGCCGGGTTTGGTAGGTACCGATTATATATACAACCCAGAAGAGCACTTTATTATTTGTGCCAATATATTGTCTTCCTGTTATGGCACAACTGGTCCGACGGAAACAAATCCAGAAACAAACAAACCATATTTTTTATCTTTTCCTATTGTTACCATTCGCGACATGGTGCAAATACATGACATCTTACGTAAGCACCTTGCCATACATACGATTCATACATTAATTGGTGGTTCCCTAGGTGGTCAGCAAGCGATGGAATGGGCGATTCAAGAACCTTCTATCTTTAAGCATTTAGTTTTATTGTCAACGAATGCATTCCATTCTCCATGGGGCATAGCCTTTAATGAATCGCAACGCATGGCTATAGACATGGATCCTACCTGGAAAAATGCGTCCTTAGATGCCGGCAGAGAAGGATTAAAGACAGCCCGCGCAATTGCAATGTTATCTTACAGAAGCTATGAAACCTATGTTCAAACACAAAGCGAAGAAGATAGCAGTAAAGTAGATGACTATAGAGCGACCACCTATCAGCATTACCAAGGTGACAAACTCGTAAAAAGATTTAATTGTCATTCCTATTGGTATCTTTCCAAGGCTATGGATAGTCATCATGTAGGCCGAAATAGAAAAAGCATCCAAGATGCGTTTAACTGTATTCAATCCAAAACGTTGGTTATAGGTATTTCAACAGATATTTTATTCCCAGTTTGCGAACAAGAATTTTTAGCGAATTCGATTCCGAATGCTAAATATGTTTGTATCGATTCCTTATATGGCCACGATGGTTTTTTGACAGAAACCGAAAAAATCACAGATACCTTAACCGAATTTTACAGCAAGTAAAATCTCAAAGAAAGACACATTTTTTTGTTATAAAGAGACGAAATTTATTTAAATTTCGTTAATTGTTATTATACACAAGCGAAATTCAATTCTTTATTACATTTCTTACTCTCAGGACATGAAAAAATTCTTCAAAATCTCTGGTATTACTATCGGGGTTTTATTGCTAGCCATGGTTTTATTGCCATTTTTATTTAAAGACAAAATTAAGGGCATAATAGACGAGCAAATTCAAAAAAATATTAATGGTTCGGTTTGGTATAATTCAGAATCTTTCAGTTTATCCTTATTTTCCCACTTTCCTAATTTAAGTGTGTCTATACAAGACATTGGCTTAATGTCGAACGTGCAAGAATTTAAAGGTGATACTTTATTTGCGGCTAAAGAATTCAGTTTGACGCTTGATATTATGAGTGTAATCTCTGGAGACAAAATAAAAATCAAAGGTGTATTTTTAGACCAACCTAAAATTGTAACCATATTCGACAAGAGTGGAAAAATGAGTTGGGACATTACCTACCCTGATACCACAACACAAACTACTCCTTCTGAAGAATCAAGTCCGTTGAATATTAGTATAGAAAAATGGGAAATTAAAGACGGTTTCATTATTTATGACGACCAGACCATGCCGATGTATGCAGAATTGAAACATTTTGACCATACAGGTAGTGGAGATATTGCCTCCGATATTTATGATTTGAAAACCTATACAAAAACAACAAATGTATTGGTTGAATACGATGGTACAAGATATTTAAGCGGACAAACGTTTACAGCTGATGCTACGGTAAAAATCGACATGGCTAAATCTATTTATACATTTTTAGAAAACGAATTCGCCCTTAATGATTTCAAGTTAGGCTTTGACGGTTCTGTTGAAATGCCTGGTGATGACATCAAAATGAACATTACCTATAAAGCAAAAGAAACAGATTTCAAAAACCTTCTTTCTTTAGTGCCTGCAGTTTATAATAAAGATTTTGAAAAAGTTAAAACAGATGGTTCTATCGGTTTTGATGGCTACGTAAAAGGGATTTATAATGAAAACACCTTGCCAGGTTTTGGATTAAACATGTTGATTAAAAATGGTTTCTTTCAATATCCCGATTTGCCAGATGCCGTTAAAAATATTAATATGGATTTGTCTGTAGATGACAAAGATGGCATCATTGACAATGTAATTGTCAACTTAAAAGCATTTCACATGGAAATGGGCGCAAACCCTATTGACGCGCGTGTATTGATGAATGGCATGAACCCATATGATATTGATGCAAATGTTTTGGCTAAAGTTAAATTAGAAGATGTTAGTAAATTCTATCCGATAGAAGGCACAACACTTAAAGGGTTATTTGGAATGGATGTTAAAGCTAAAGGCAAATACAGTGACAGTTTAAAACTGATGCCTATGGTTACTGCAAACATGAATTTAGCAAATGGATATGTAAAATCATCCGAGTTTCCTGAGCCTATTGAGAATATCAACCTTTCCGCAGTTGCCACAAGCGATGGAAATATGAAAACATCTACATTTTTATTAGACTACTTCAAACTTATTCTTGATGGCGAACCATTTGAAATGAAAGCTTTTGTTAAAAACTTTGATGATCCAAACTATGAAGCAACGATCAAAGGAATTATTGACCTTGCGAAAATGACAAAAATATATCCTATTGAAGGCACAACCCTTACTGGACGTATGAATGCAGATATGACAACCAAAGGTATTTTGTCTGAAGTGCAAGCAGGGAATTATGTGAATACGCAAACAAGCGGCTCTTTAGATATTGATGATTTAATATATAAGAGCACGGATTTGCCACAAGGCTATACAATGAAGAAGGGGTATTTAACATTAACTCCGGAGCGCTTCAATATTTCTACGATGCAGGGTATGCTTGGCAAAAGCGATTATAACATTACTGGTTTCATGTCTAATTATATGGGCTATATGTTTGGTGGTAAAGACACAACTATACACGGTGTAATGACGATGAAATCTAATAAGTTTGATGTGAACGAGTGGATGGCAGATGAGCCAACAAGCACAACAGCAAGTACTCCTCCAGCTGAAGAAGTACCTATGGAAATTGTTGAAGTACCCAAAAACATTGATTTCACCTTCAATGCCGATATGAATCAAGTAATCTATAGCAATATGGATTTGGCAAATATGAAAGGCGCAATCATTGTTAAGAATGGTATTGTAACAATGGATAAATTAAACTTTAATTCATTGGGCGGTTCGTTCTTATTTAGTGGAGATTACAATACACAAGATATGGCGAAACCATCTTTCAAAATGGATATGGTCATGAAAGACGTTGCAGCGAAAGAAGCATACAAAACATTTAACTCCGTTAAAAAGATGGCTCCGATTGCTAATTATGTTGACGGTAATGTTAACCTGTCTCTTGTTATGGGAGGCTTATTAGACAAGGAAATGATGCCTGTTTATGCAACACTTAACGGCAAGGGTTCTCTAGGATCAAGTTCATTAAAAGTATTAAGCAATCCTCTACTTGGTACCATTGCAACCTTGACGAGAATGAAAAATATGGATCCATTAGAGATTAAAGATTTATTATTAAACTTTAAAATCGAAAACGGTTCGTTGGTTGTTGCACCTTTTGACATCAAATCTGGAGAATCGAAAATTGCCATCACCAAAGGCTTGAATAAATTAGATGGCAGTGTAGATTATGACATGCAATTAACAACCCCTTCTGGTGCGCTTGGTGATGAGGCAAACAAAGCCCTGTCTGGACTTATAGGAACATCGGCGATCTCTATGCCAAAAAATATTATCATAGACCTAAACGTTAAAGGGCCTTATGACAATACAAAGGTTTCGATTATTAAGACAAATTTTGGCGAAGTAAATAAAGCAGACATTAAAGATGCTGTTGTATCTGGAATTAAAAATAGTGAGCAAGGAAAACAAGTGCAGGCTGAAATAGATAAAACTAAAGCCCAAGCTGAAGCTGAGGTAGAAAAACAAAAAGCAGCAGCGCAAGCAGAATTGAAAAAGCAAGAAGATGCAGCAAATGCTGAAATTGCCAAACAGAAAGCAGCAGTACAAGCAGAATTACAAAGAAAGCAAAAAGCAGCGGAAGATTCTATTAAGAAATCTGCAGCAGATGCCCTAAAAAATAAATTTAAAATGAAATAATTTAGATGTATTTTAAATGCAAAAAAGGTGGCGATGCTGCCTTTTTTGCATTTAAAATACATTTGGATTGTAATATTGGTATAAAAATTGAAATACATTTCTTAAATTCATACTAAATAATAGCATACAATAAACCCGTACTATAATCATGAATTCAATTAAATCCTATGTATTCATTTGCCTGTCGACTCTCGCTAGTATATACTATTGCAATGCAGCAGGCAAACCTTTAGGCTATGATATTAAAGTGCAAATAAAAGGTTTAAAGCAAGCAGATACTGTTTTCCTTGCTAGATATCAAGCCGACAAGCGCTACTATCAAGATACAGCACTTGTTGATTCGAAAGGAATGGTTTCTTTTGCAGATACAACCCATCTTAAAGAAGGTATGTATTTTTTATTATTACCTGGCCAACGCATATTTGATTTCATTTTAAAGCCCAATACATTAAGCTTTTCTATAGATGAAGCAGATATGGTTAAATCTGCCCAATTCAAAAACTCACCTGACAATACTGCATTTTATGCGTATCAGAATTTCTTCTTAAGCCAAAAAGAATTGGCAGACACCTTGAATGCGCAAATAAAAACTGCAAGTGGTGCAAAAAAAGAAAAACTAACAAAACAATTGTCCGGCATTGATTCGACCATGTTGGTGTACATACAAAGTTATTTAGCATCTAATCCGACGAGTCTATTTACTGCCATTTTAAAAACGTCTAAAGAAGTTGAAGTTCCGCCTGCACCGAAACGCGCAGATGGAACCATTGATTCTACGTGGCAGTATCATTATTACAAAAAACATTATTTTGACAATGTTGACTTTTCGGATGATCGACTCCTGCGCACACCAGTTCTTGTTGCAAAGGTTGACACGTATTTTAAAAATTTAGTGGTACAACGCCCAGACTCTCTCATCAAAGAAATCGACATGATCTTAACGAAGACGAAAGCTTCTAAAGATTTATTCGAATATTTTGTTAGAGACTTTACCTATAAATATGAAACATCTCAAGTAATGGGTATGGATGCCGTATTTGTTCATTTAGGAAAAGAATATTATATGAAGGGCAAATGTTTTTGGGCAACACCAGAAACCGTTACAAAAATTAAAGAGCGCGTAGAATTACTTGACCCTTTATTATTAGGCAAAAAAGCACCGAACTTATACATGACCGACACATCGGGAACGTATCGCTATTTGCATGATGTAAATGCAAATTACACCATCTTATTTTTCTGGGATTCTCAATGTGGTCATTGTCAAAAAGAAACTCCTAAGCTATACGAATGGTGGCTCAAAAATAAATCAAAAGGCATACAAGTATATGCGGCAAGTATAGAACGCAAAGATGAAGATTGGATGAAATTTATCCGCGCAAACAATATTCGTGGATGGTTAAATGTGCGTGATTCTAAAAACCATACCGATTTCAAAATTACCTACGACATCTATGCAACGCCTGTATTGTATGTGCTTGATAAAAATAAAGTAATTATAGCAAAACGCATTGGCTATGAAAACCTAGATGATTTTTTAATTCAATATGAAAAATCATTAAAAACAAAATAATGGCTTTAGCATTTAAAGAATGGGCTTGCATTGTAGATGCTTTGGGCAAAGGCAAGCAAAGTATTATACTTCGCAAAGGAGGTATCGACGAAGATGGCTCTGGAGACTTTGAGTTAAAAGGCAAACAATTCGTCTTGTACCCTACCCTATTTCATCAATCGGATGAAATGATAAAGCCAAGCTGGAAGCCTTTTTTAAGCGATGCGCGTTTTCATACCATACCTGATAAAGTTGAAATAAAATATTATGTACACGTAGCCGATGTACAAGTGATAACGGATTGGGAGCAAGTAAAAAAGCTAGATGCATTTCATGCATGGAATGAAGAAGTGATTAAAGAACGCTTCGAACGCTGGGGTAACAGCATCCATTTAATGATTGTTCAAGTATGCGAATTCGGAGCATCTTTTAGCCTTGATATATTGCCAGAATATGGTGGATGTAAATCTTGGTTGGAGATTGATAAACCTATTGAATTCATTGGCAGGCCAATTGTAAATAAAAGTATTATTTAATCTCCCACCCTTCTGGTTTCATGTCTACACAAGTAAACAATCCGCTGCATGGCAAAACGCTCGAAATGGTTTTAAACGAGCTAGTTGATGAATATGGATGGGAAGAATTGGGGCAAATAATTAATGTAAATTGCTTTAATATTGACCCGAGTATAAAATCAAGTTTGACTTTTTTGCGAAAAACGCCTTGGGCTAGAAAAAAGGTTGAGGATTTGTATGTGAGAATGGTGGGATAATTTCAGACACATTCATCAATAAAACATTGTTGAATATTGAGGATGATTGAATGAAAAGCATCGCACAGATAAAGTAAAATAAGGAATCACCTTCGGTTCAAATTACTTCGCCTTCAACTCCTCCAACGCCAACCAAGCCATCAATCCTGTGCCTGTCTGCAAAGCAGTCTCATCAATATCAAAATTCGCTGTGTGAACCCCGGCAGTAATGCCTTTTGCTTCGTTGCGAATACCTAAACGATAAAACCCTGCATCAATTTTTTGTGAGTAGTATGCAAAATCTTCTGCTGCCATCCACAAGTCAAGATCCAACACATTGTCTTCTCCTAAAAAATCTACAGCTGCAGCACGCATACGTTTTGCTAAAGCTGGAGCATTTTTCAAAAATGGATAACCGTCTTTAATATCAATATCACAGGTTGCCCCCATAGATTCAGCAATACCTACAGCCATTTTACGAATGCGTTGCTTTGCTTCTGCACGCCACTCTTCATTGAGGGTGCGAAAAGTGCCTTCTATATGTACTTCGTCTGGAATAACATTTGTTGCACCCATACCTATGATTTTACCAAAAGATAAAACAGCAGGTATACGTGGATCGCAATTCCGGCTAATAACTTGTTGCAAGGCAATAATGATATGTGATGCTATTAAAATGGGATCTATATTCTTGTCTGGCATGGCTGCATGTCCGCCTTTGCCTTTAACTGTAATGTAAATTTCATCGGCACTTGCCATGTACATGCCTTCTCTAAAACCTACTTTACCAGCAGGAATTAAGTTCATGACATGCTGCCCCATGATATTTACAGGTGCAGGGTTTTCAAGAACACCCGCGTCAATCATAAGTGATGCCCCGCCAGGAAATTTTTCTTCGCCTGGTTGAAAAATGAGTTTTATTGTACCTTCAAATTGATCCGTAACTTGACTTAATATTTTTGCAGTACCTAACAAAGAGGAAGTATGTACATCATGTCCACAAGCATGCATCACCCCAATATTGGTAGACTTATACGGAACGTTATTTTTTTCTTCGATGGGTAATGCGTCCATATCCGCACGCAATGCAATGACTTTTGAAGATGGATTCTTACCTTCAATCAATGCAACAATACCCGTACCTGCAATACCTGTCTCATGCTTTACTCCAAAAGAATGAAGCAATTGTGAAATATATGCACTGGTATTGTACTCTTCAAAAGACAGCTCTGGATTGGCATGTATATGTCTTCTATAACCAATCACATCCGAAGAAATATCTGCTGCTAATTGCTGTATGTGTTTTTTCAATTCCATATTAATGCAGCAAATTGATTTGATCTGGGACAATCATCGCATTTGGAAAACTTTGCTTCAAATCATTTAAGATATAATGCGCTTCTACGCGATTGGTAAAATCGCCTACCTTCACTCTAAAGCTTGGTTGCTTATATTGTGTATACACATTCAAGTCTGAGTTGTAATTATAAACGGATTGCCTATTACGTTGCGCATCGTCACTACTAGCGCCTGTATACACCAAGATTCGATAACCTTGCATCGTTGAGTAAGCCTTATTGATAGTAGCTAACGAATCAATCCGTGCATTCAGTGGCTTGCTCACATCACTTTGAAAAGGTGGCATTACTGTGGGAGTTTTCACTTTCCCTGATTTAGAATCGAGCGTATCTGGATTTATAAATTGTGGACGTACAAGGCTTAAATCTTCATAGTAGGAAACAACATTGGATTTATGTTTTTGAGACATAGCCGCACATGAGCTCAATAATATGATGCTCATTACAAAGCCAGTCTTAATACTATTTTTAATCCAAGGACGCATATTCATACTTCAGTTAAATTCTTATTCTTCAATTAATACACATTTGTTGTTTACGATATCCTCTTCAACAGATTTGTATTTAATATCACGCTTTACGCTTCCATCCACGTATTGTACAGAAACTTTATCGTTTCTATTCGCTACTTTTTGCGAACGAATGGGTTCTAGTTTTGGCGCTTCTTGTTTTTCTTCAGATTGAGTTGAAGTGCCTCCGCCAAACGCAGAACCTGCTTCATCTTTCGTCTCTTTGTATTTAGGTTGTTGTACTTGCTGTTGTTTCACTTCCCTAACAGGGACAGTATTGTCTTGTTTAGGTATATCTGCCTTAAATAAGAAGGAAACAATATCTACGTTAACCGTATAAATAAACTTTTTAAACAATTCAAACCCTTCGAATTTGTAAATTAATAAAGGATCTTTTTGTTCGTATGCAGCATTTTGAACCGATTGCTTCAATTCATCCATTTCACGCAAATGGTCTTTCCAATGCATGTCAATAACAGCAAGTGTTATATAACGTTCAATAGATTGTTCTAACGTATGTGACTCCTTTTTCGCCAATTCTTTTAGAGGTGCGATTACATTCACACTACGTTTACCATCTGTAAATGGAATGACAATATTTTCGATTGCCTCACCACGAGTTAAAAATAAATCGTTGAAAGTGGGTTGCGTTTTCTCTTTAGCAAAAGCAATTTTTTGTTCGTAATGTTTAAATACCTCATCGTATAAGGATTTCACAGAAACGGCAACAGGTTGCTTTTCGAATTGTTCTTTTGTAAGGTCTGGTATCACTCCAAAAATAGTGATGGCACGTAATTTTAGATTGTCATAATCTTTCATTGGGTGTGCGCTGAAAATCATATCTTCACACAAATCATAGATCATGTTTAGAATATCCAATTTTAATCGTTCCCCATACAAGGCATTTTTACGACGCTTATAAATTACAACGCGTTGTGCATTCATTACGTTATCGTATTCAAGCAAACGCTTACGTTGACCAAAGTTGTTTTCTTCAACTTTTTTCTGTGCACGTTCAATTGAATTTGAAATCATAGAATGCTGAATCACTTCACCTTCTTTATAACCCATTCGGTCCATAAATTTAGCGATGCGATCTGATCCAAATAAACGCATTAAGTTGTCTTCCAAACTCACGAAGAATTGAGAAGAGCCTGGATCACCTTGACGACCTGCACGACCACGAAGCTGTCTATCTACACGTCTTGATTCATGTCGCTCTGTACCAATGATTGCTAAACCACCCGAAGCTTTAGACTCAGGAGTTAATTTAATATCTGTACCTCTACCCGCCATGTTTGTTGCAATTGTAACTGTACCTGGCATACCAGCTTCAGCAACAACATCTGCTTCCTTTGCGTGTAGTTTTGCATTCAATACTTGGTGCTTGATATTACGCATCTTAAGCATTCTGCTTAATAATTCTGAAATGTCTACCGAAGTAGTACCAACCAATACAGGTCTACCCTTTTCAGTTAATTCCACAATTTCGTCGGCTACCGCATTGTATTTTTCACGCGTCGTTTTGTATACTTTATCTTGTTCATCCAAACGTGCAAGAGGCCTGTTAGAAGGCACAACAACAACGTCTAATGTATATATCTGATGAAATTCTGCTTCTTCTGTTTCTGCAGTACCGGTCATGCCTGAAAGCTTGTGGTACATTCTGAAATAGTTTTGCAATGTAATCGTAGCATATGTTTGTGTTGCTTCTTCAACACGCACATTTTCTTTTGCTTCAAGTGCTTGGTGTAAACCGTCTGAGTAACGACGACCATCCATGATACGGCCTGTTTGCTCATCTACAATTTTAACTTTGCTGTCCATGATTACATAATCCGTATCCTTTTCAAATAAGGTATAGGCTTTAAGTAATTGCTGTAGTGTATGGATGCGTTCTTGTTTCATAGAGTATTCGCTCAGCAAATGCTCCGTTTTTTCCATGCGCTCTTGATCTGTAATCGACTTATCTTTCTCAATCTTCGCCAATTCAGAACCGATATCTGGTAAAATAAATAGATTGGAATCTTCTTGTTCGCCCGTTATAAAATCAACGCCTTTTTCTGTAAGGTCAACTTGGTTGTGCTTTTCATCAATAACAAAAAACAAAGGAGCATCTGCTTCAGGCATACGCTTATTATTTTCTGCCATGTATTCATTTTCTGCTTTTTGCAAAATAGTCTTCGCACCCAATTCGCTCAATTGCTTAATCAAAGGCTTGTAACCAGGGTATGCACGGTGCGCTCTCAATAATTCTAAACCTGCTTCTTTTTCTTTTCCTGCAGCTATGTATTTTTTTGCTTCAACTAAAAACCCGTTGATTAATTTCTTTTGTTCTTCAAGGATACGCTGAATACGTGGCTTCAATTCAGCAAACTCATGTTGATCGCCTTTTGGTACCGGACCAGAAATAATTAATGGCGTACGTGCATCATCAATCAAGACTGAATCGACCTCATCAATCATAGCATAATGGTACCCACGTTGAACAAGATCGTCTTTATTTGTAGCCATGTTATCGCGAAGATAATCAAAGCCAAATTCGTTATTTGTTCCGTATGTAATATCTGCAGCGTATGCTTTTTTACGTTCATCTGAATTTGGCTGATATTTATCGATACAGTCAACAGTCATGCCATGAAACTCAAGCAAGGGTGCCATCCACTCACTATCTCGTTTCGCTAAGTAATCATTCACTGTAACAATATGAACTCCTCTACGTGCTAATGCATTTAAGTAAGCAGGTAAGGTTGCAACAAGTGTTTTACCTTCCCCTGTTGCCATCTCAGAAATCTTTCCGCTATGCAATACCATACCACCAATCAACTGAACATCGAAGTGCATCATTTCCCATGTCACTTCTGTACCTGCAGCCAACCACTTGCTACTCCATTCAGCTTTATTTCCTATGATTTGAACATTTTGCTTTTTAGAAGCAATTTCAATATCCATAGGTGTTGCAGTAACGGAAAGTTTGCCTTTCTCTTTCCATCTACGTGCTGTTTCTTTAACTACAGCAAATGCTTGAGGCAACACTTTTTCTAATACTTTTTCTAATTCTTTATTGCGATCTAATTCTAATTTATCAATCGTTTGAAAAATAATTTCTTTGTCGTCGATGCTTAAATCAGGATTTGCTGCAACCTTGTCGTGCTCCGCTTTTATTTGGATATCAATCGGACTTAAATCTAAGTCAATGATGTCTTTTATTTTTTTAGTCTGCCCTCTTAATTCATCATCCGACAAAGAAGACATTCTTCTAAATTCGTCATTGATAAGTTCTACTACAGGTTGTAATTTTTTGATATCGCGATCAGACTTTGATCCGAACAGTTTTGCTAAAATTCCTAACATCTTATTTATGAATACGTAATATTGAATATCGTTTATAATGCCCCTGCACGATTAAACAATGCATTCGGGCGTATTAAATGTACAAATTAATCCTGACTTACACGTTAAAATTTGCATCAATTTGTCCTTCGAACACGCGTTTTGCAGGTCCAATCAGATAAATATTTATATACTGGTTTTCGCTCTTTTGGTCAAAAGAAACCTTCAAATTGCCACCTAAGGTTTTTATTGAAACTGGGTTGGAAGCGCCAAGTTTTACCGCTGTAATTGCGGCAGCAGTAACGCCTGTTCCACAAGAATAGGTTTCATCCTCAACGCCACGCTCATAAGTGCGAACAAACAACGTATCTCCTTGCATTTCCATAAAATTGACATTGGTGCCACCTGGCGCAAATGCATCGCTGTAGCGGATTTTTTTTCCTTTTTCAAAAATAGGATACGAATCCAACTGCTCAACACCTTTTACATAATGTGGTGAGCCAGTATTTAAGAAATAGGCGCTCCCTCCTAAATCCTTAACTTCTCCAACATCGCTCATATGTAAGTGCACCAAGCCATCTTTTACTTCTGCGTCATGCCCACCATCAATAGCCAAGAAATGCGTCTTATCTCCGATCACCCCTAGGTCATAAGCGAATTGCACAATACATCTACCACCATTTCCGCACATGGTACTTTCATTTCCATCTGCATTGTAATAAACCATTTCGAAATCATAGCCTTCTTTATTTTGCAATAAAATAAAGCCATCTGCGCCAATGCCAAATCTTCTATGGCACATTTTCTCTACAATATCTCTGCGATTCCGATCAAAAATACATGTACGATTATCAATCAATACGAAATCATTTCCCGTTCCTTGGTATTTATAAAAAGGTATTTTCATGAATTCTAAATTTTAAAATCTACTGAATAAGCTTCACTTTTTAAACAATAACACGTTTTAAGCTTAATTCGTGCATTCTCTAATTAATCGAAATAACATTAAGCATACGTATAAATTGTCCCCTGCGGACCAGTAATAGTAAGTCTTTTACCTTCTACTGGCGCTTCAACACGACCAATTATTTTAGCATTTATATTAAATTTCTTCGCAATTTCAATCATGCCGTTTGCATTGGCAGCATCTGTATAAATTTCAAGACGATGCCCCATATTGAATACTTTATACATCTCTTCCCAAGGCGTATTGCTTTGTGCTTGTATTAATTGAAATAGCGGTGGCACATCAAACAAGTCGTCTTTAATGATGTGTGTGCTCGCATCCGTAAAGTGAAGCACCTTCGTTTGTCCGCCGCCACTGCAATGCACCACTCCATCCATCTTACCTTTGTATTGAGCAATCATTTCTTTCATTAATGGCGCATATGTTCTTGTTGGGGACAATACCAATTTGCCCGCATCTAAAGGTAGATTCAAGTACGAATCCGTTAAATTCATTTCACCTGAATAGACCAAGTCCTCTGGCACATGCGGATCGTAACTTTCAGGATATTTTTTTGCCAAGCTTCTATTAAATACATCATGTCGTGCAGATGTTAAGCCATTGCTTCCCATTCCGCCATTATATTCTGTTTCGTAGCTGGTTTGTCCATCAGAAGCAAAACCTATAATTACATTGCCTGGCTTAATGTGTTCGTTTGAAATTACGTCTTCACGCTTCATACGACAGGTTACCGTACTATCTACAATGATGGTGCGAACTAAGTCGCCTACATCTGCTGTTTCACCGCCAGTGCTATAAATGCCTATGCCATTATCGCGTAACATCTGCAATACTTCTTCTGTACCGTTAATGATCGCTGCAAGTACCTCACCGGGGATTAAATTTTTATTTCTTCCAATTGTTGAAGAAAGTAAAATATTATCTACTGCACCAACACAGATCAAATCATCGATGTTCATGATGACAGCGTCCTGAGCAATTCCTTTCCAAACAGAAATATCTCCTGTTTCTTTCCAATATATATACGCTAATGAGGATTTTGTACCTGCACCATCTGCATGCATGATGTTGCAATATGCAGGATCACCACCTAATATATCTGGTATTATTTTACAAAACGCTCTTGGGTAAATACCTTTATCAATGGACTTTATGGCTTTATGTACATCTTCTTTTTGAGAAGAAACACCGCGCTGCATATAACGATCGCTACTAGTACTCATGAGTATGTTTTGGTTTAATATGTAAAAATAAAAAAGTCTCCCGATTAATCGGGAGACTTTTCATTTTATGTATGAAAATAATTTTATTTTTGTTGAATTTCAACATCGTCACTAAAGTGATTCAACACTTTAAATGTAGTACGACGGTTTGTTTGATGTTCCGCTTCTGTTTTAGCACCTCTAATTGCAGGTTCGTCTTCACCATATCCTTTAGCTATAATTCTGCTTTTCTCAATTCCATGGTTAACCATATAATCTACAGCAGCTTGAGCACGTTTTTGAGCAAGCACTCTATTGTATTCTGCTGCACCACGCTCATCCGTGTGAGAACCTAATTCAATATTGATTTCTGGATTGTCTTTCATCAACATTACCATAGTATCTAATTCTACAGCTGCATCAGGACGGATATTCCATTTATCGTAATCATACAAGATGTTACGTACAATAATAATACGTTCCTTTTTAACCAACAGAACGACAGCGCTTTTCTTAATTTCGTTTTCTCCTATTTCCAGTTTCTTCAATGGAACCGTTGGTATGGTTACTTTAGCCCATTCAGATTTTGGCATTGCAAAATATTTGTCCATTTGTGCTGCAATGTAATAACATGAATCTGGTTTCAATTGAAACTGGAATTTAGCCTCTGAATCAGCAACTACTGTTTTTAGTGTATCCCCTTTGCAGTTTAATAAATAGACAAGTGCGTTTGGAAGAATGTATTGTGGATTCTTTTTGTTCTTTCCAAAAACTGTTCCGTCTACAGTATAAGTAGCCGTTCTATCCCAGTATGTATTCTTAACTTCATAGATATCGTCATCGCCTTGTGCACCATCTGTTACACGGTTTGAAGTAAAATAACCTGTCAAGCTGTCTTTCCAAACCAAACCAAAGTCATCATAACTTGTGTTGATTGGCTGTCCAATATTTTTAATATTCAATTTGCCGCCTTCATTTTTGATATAGAAAACATCTAAAGATCCTAAAGATGGGTGTCCGTCCGAAGAGAAATAAAATGTCCCATCAGAAGCAACATTTGGATACATATCGTTTCCTCTTGTATTGATTGGTGCACCAACGTTTACTGGGTTAGACCATTCGCCATTTTCATCTAATGTAGCTTTGTAAATATCAACGTTACCAAGAGCTCCGTCTGCATCTCTGTTTGATGCAAAAAATAATGTTTTTTCATCCAATGAAAATGCAGGACATGCATCCCAAGCTTTATCATCACTGATAGCAAGCATTACAGGTTCTGTCCATTTACCATCTGCATCTAAGGTAGTTTTGTACAAATCTACATCTTTAGGCCCTTTTTTGGCGCCCGTGTTACCACGTGCAAAAATCATTGTTTTACCATCTTTGGTAAAGATACAAGAAGCCTCGTGTGCACCGTCTGTATTGATATCACCAGCAATTGGCATTGCTTGTCCTGTAAATTGCTCTACATTATCGAAAACAAACTCATAGATATTTGTAAAGCCAGTACCCGTTGCGGAGTGCATTTTCTCAGCATCTCTTGAAGTAGTGAAATACAATTTATCTTTAAAGAAGAATGGTGCATATTCCGCTTCAGAAGTATTTAAAGCGCTTATGTTTGAAACTTTGTAGTAATTTTTCTCTTCAACAATTGCTTGAAGTGCAGTTAAGTTTTCCAGCTCTTTTTTAGCTCTATTGATTAAATCGAAGTTCGATCCATTTTTAATGTATTTTTTATACTCCGCAGCAGCGCCTTCATAGTTGCCAACAGATTGCATTGCTTTTCCATAAAAGAAATATGCCTCTTCGTCTTTAACGCCAGCTTCAACTGCTTTCTTGTAAAAAGGTTCTGCTTCTTGAATACGATTAGATCGTCTGTAACATTCTGCAATACGATAATTACATTGTGCAGGATCTCCACCTTCGCTGAGCGCTTGTTGATAATTTTCAATTGCGTCTTGATACTCAGCCTGAGTATATTGAACTTCTGCTTTAGCAAAATACTTTGCACTTTTAGGGCTACAAGCAGTTGCTACTGCGAGACCCAAGATAAAAATTGCCTTGATGAACCTTGTCATGAATGTTATTCTGATAAGTTTAGTTTATAAACCAATGTATTTAATTTAAGCAATTTAAGGTATTTTTTATATTAAAATGCAACTTTGTAATAGAAAAATATAACTTATTTGCACATTCCTGCCTAATAACCCCTTTGCTCTACTATTTTACTAAGATAAAATATCTATGTAACCATGTATTTTGTGCTTGTTTCATCCACTCTTTTTTATACTTTTCAATAGAAGTGACCGTGTTGTCAAAAACTTGACTTTCAGCCTTTAAATCTCCATTTTGAACAGCATTTGGCACATTATTAATGGACAACGTTTTAATCGAATCTCCCTCTAAGGCATAGACAACCATGCGGTCCATAAGATTTATATTGAACTGAGATTCAATATTTTTAATTACTTGAACAGATTTATCAATGGAACATCCACTTGGTGCATGATGCTGCTCGTCAACCCCAATTATGATAAAATGATTGTGCTTTATTTCAAAAGAAGCCTTCAATTCTACACCATGTGCCTGCCATGTATCTGTAAAATGTGTTAATATTTCTGATATTCCTGATTGTTGATTTTCAGAAAAAGGAGTCTTCGAAGCGTATATCCACACTTTAGAGGATGCCGATAATTGATTAAATGGTATATACATATCTTTATAAACCTTGAGATTGAGCAATTAGTTCTGCTAGATCAAACACTTTTACGGAGTGTTCCTTCTCTTTGTTCTTAACCCCATCCGATAGCATCGTCATACAGAAAGGGCAGTTTGATGCAATAATCGTTGCGCCAGTATTGATCGCCTCTTCTGCACGTTCAACATTTATTTCTTTATTTCCCTTTTCAGCTTCCTTAAACATTTGTGCACCACCCGCACCGCAACATAAGCCCGTAGTCTTACAACGTTTCATTTCAACCAACTCCGCATCTAATATTTCCAACACGCTACGAGGCGCCTCATAAATATTATTCGCTCTGCCAATATAACAAGAGTCGTGATAAGTAATTTTCTTCCCTTTAAACTCTCCTCCTTCAATCATTTTGATTTTGCCGTCATTGATAAATTCTTGCAGCAATTGAGAATGGTGAATGACGTCATAATTACCACCTAGTTCAGGATATTCATTTTTCAATGTATTGAAACAATGCGGACACGTAGTAACAATCTTTTGAATGCCATATCCATTTAAAACTTGAATATTTGACATTGCTTGCATTTGAAACAAAAATTCATTCCCCGCGCGTTTTGCAGGATCTCCCGTACAAGATTCTTCTGTACCTAATACTGCAAAATTTATCTTCAAATGATTCAATATTTTAACAAATGCTACCGTAACAGACTTTGCACGTTCATCAAATGATCCTGCACATCCTATCCAGAATACGATTTCGGGGCTAAGGCCTTGTGCTTTTAATTCAGCAACTGTGGGTACTTTATATTCCATATTTTTATAGCTTAAAGCAGAAGGCATAATGCCTAAGGCGCGTTTTTCTAGGTTTAATTTTAATTTATTTTGAAAAGCATTTTAGTTTTTTAGCTTTTCAACCCAATTGAATCGATCGGCAGGTGAAAATTTCCAAGGCGCCATATTGTTTTCAATATTAGATAACATTGCATTCCATGCTGCAGGTGCTTGAGACTCTTCCATCAATCTAAATCTGCGTAATTGTAAAATAATACTCACAGGGTCAATCATTACTGGGCAAGCTTCGACGCAGGCATTACATGTAGTACAAGCCAGTATTTCTTCATCCGTAATATAATCACCTAATAATGATTTTCCATCATCATATGCATCTCCCTGTTTTTTAATATTCTTACCAACTTCTTCTAATCGGTCGCGTGTGTCCATCATGACTTTGCGCGGACTTAACTTCTTGCCTGTAAGATTTGCAGGACATTGTTGTGTGCATCTACCGCACTCAGTGCAACTATATGCGTCCAATAAATTTTTCCAACTTAAATCACGTACATCCTTTGCTCCAAATCTACTTGGTGCTGCATCGGTTGCACTTTCCTCTACAGGTAAATTTAACATTAATTTAACTTCCTTTGTTACCTCTGGCATGTTTGTAAATTTACCTGGGGCGCTTAATCGTGCATAATAGGTATTTATAAATGCCATAAATATATGTAAGTGCTTTGAATTATAGAAAACATAATTTGCAAAGAACATAACACCAATAATGTGAAACCACCAACACGAGCGTTCTAATGTGATTAAAAAGCTTTCTGAAGATCCAATATAAAGCCCTTTTAAGAATGAACTAAAGAAAAATGGCTCCAACACTGCATAATGTGTACTACCCATGCCCTGCAATACTTGATCTAAGGCATTCATATTTAAGAATGCCAGCATTAATAAAATTTCAATCACCAAAATAATATTCGCATCTAAGGATGGCCATTTAGTCATTTCAAGACCCGATAAACGTTTGACATGAATAAAATTTCTTCTGATTAAGAATACAACACACGCAACAATTACCGTCAAAGCAAAAAATTCAAATACATTGATTAGTATCGGATATAAGCTCCCAAGATAGGGTGCAAATAATCTGTGCGTTCCCAATATACCATCGAGTACAATTTCTAACATTTCGATATTGACGATTAAAAAGCCAACATATACGAAAAAGTGGAGGATAGCAGGAAGTGGCTTTTTAAACATTTTCTTTTGACCAAGAGCCAAAAGAACCATATTTTTAATTCTAAGCATTTTATTGTCTGAGCGATCTTCATCCCTTCCCAATAAAATATTTTTTCGGATTCTACTGATACTCAAATAAATTCCCACTGCTGCAATACCAAGTAAGATTGCAAAAACGATTTGTGCGACTAGGTGCATAATTAATATTTAATTTTTTAATGAACTTATTTGCAAATAAACGAAATTTTTAGCTACATTTGCACTCCTAATAACGGAAGGTGATGTAGCTCAGTCGGTAGAGCAAAGGACTGAAAATCCTTGTGTCGGTGGTTCGATCCCACTCATCACCACTCGAGTAAAGCCTTCGGTAACAACCGGAGGCTTTTTTATTTGAACTAATTGTAACTGTACCATGATCGATAACAAGAAGATTATTATTGTTATGCCTGCTTACAACGCAGCAAAAACAGTAGAGCAGACTTTTAAAGAAATCCCTTTTAATATTGTTGACGAAGTTATCTTGGTAGATGACCATTCTAAGGATGAAACGTATGATGTTGCAAAAAAGTTAGGCATCCATACAGTTATTAGACATGATAAAAATAAAGGGTACGGTGGAAATCAAAAAACCTGTTACGAGGCAGCGCTTAAAAATGGCGCTGACATCGTAGTAATGCTTCACCCCGATTATCAATATACTCCATTATTATTAGAGGCAATGATTTACCCAATAGCACGCGGATTGTTTCCTGTTATGTTGGGTTCTAGGATACTTGGTAAAGGCGCACTTCGTGGCGGCATGCCTATGTATAAATATATTGCAAATCGTTTTTTAACCTTATTTCAAAATATTATGATGGGGCAAAAGCTTGCCGAATATCATACTGGTTACAGAGCGTTCAGTAAAGAAATTTTAGAGCGATTGCCATTGGAAAAAAATTCAGACGATTTTGTTTTTGATAATGAAATGCTCGGACAAATAGCTTTCGCAGGATACGAAATCGGAGAGGTTACATGCCCTACGAAGTATTTTGATGACGCTAGTAGCATTAATTTCAAACGTAGCGTTCAATATGGCCTAGGCGTTTTGCGTGTATCTGTTTGCTTCAGATTACAACGTTGGGGCATCGCTAAATTTAAGATATTTGAAGGAATGGGGAATTAGTAAAAATATCCCTCCTTTTAAAATTATACAAATAAAAAAGTCTCGTAAAATTTACGAGACTTTTTTATTTGTATATCAATCTGAGTTGAACTACTTAGCAATTTGCTCAACTGGTTTTTTCTTTTCTTTGATACGTGCATTTTTACCCGTCTTATCACGTAGGTAAAATAAACGTGCTCTACGAACTGCTCCAGAACGCAATACTTCAATTTTATCAATGAATGGAGACATTGTAGGGAAGATACGCTCTACTGCAATACCTGCAGAAATTTTACGTACTGTAAAAGAAGCTCCGTTGCCAGTATTTCTTTTTTGGATTACAAGTCCTTGGTATTGCTGAATACGCTCTTTAGCACCTTCTTTAATCTTCACGTGTACATTCACTGTATCACCTGCCTTGAATACAGGAAGCGCTTTCTGTACCGCTAAATATTCCTGTTCAACTATTTTAAGTAAATTACTCATATATGTAAGTAGTTAATGTCTTTATATCTTTTCCAATAAAGGACTGCAAAGTTAGCAATTAAAATCTATTTATCTATATCTAGAACGAATAAGTTTTATTAATCCTTCAGATCTGGATCTGAGGTAAATTTATCGTAAAGATCTGGCCTTCTTTCTTTTGTACGTTTTAGGGCATTTTCGATGCGCCATTTTTCAATTTCTTTTTCATTTCCTGACAATAAAACTTCCGGAACTTTCAAGCCTTTGTACTCAGCAGGTCGCGTATAAACAGCTGGCGCCAAAAGATTGTCCTGAAAAGAGTCGGTTAAAGCAGAAGTCTCATCGGATAGAACACCTGGCAATAATCGAATCAACGCATCGGAAACAACAGCAGCGGCGAGCTCGCCTCCTGATAATACGTAATCCCCAATACTTATTTCGTGTGTTATAAACGCTTCTCGTGCACGCTCATCTACGCCTTTGTAGTGTCCACACAAAATAATGATGTTTTTAAATAACGAAAAGTGGTTTGCTGTTTGTTGATTAAATGTTTTGCCATCCGGACTCATATACATTACAGCATCGTAGTCGCGTTCTGCTTTTAATGCTGTAATACAACGATCAATCGGCTCAATCATTAAGACCATACCCGCACTTCCACCATATGAATAGTCGTCGATTTGCTTGTGTTTAAACAAGGTGTAATCTCTAATATCATGCACATGCACTTCTACCAGTCCTTTGTCTTGCGCACGCTTTAAAATAGAATGTGCAAAAAAACTATCTAATAATTTGGGTAAACAGGTAATGATATCAATTCTCATCCGACTCAGATACGTCTTCGTTCAGGTATATTTCGATTAAGCCATCGGGTAATGTTGTAAATATTTGCTTGGTAGTAATATCAACCGATGTAACAACTTCATCCGTTACAGGTATTAATATTTCAGCCTCTTTATAATCCATCATCAACAAGTCTTGACCTGTTTTTTGAAAGAAGTTAGAGATTATTCCCAGTTCGCCTTGTATTGAATCAACAACTGTAAAGCCCATCAATACTTGATAGGAGAATCTACTTTCGTCTGCTTCTGCCATTTCAGAAATAGGGATATAAATATCAGCACCAACTATACTTTTGGCTGCTTCAACAGATTCAATATCTTCAAAGGAAAGTATGCAACGCTTTTGGGTAGCGAAGTTAAAAGAAGTTAAAAAAAAAGGAATCTGTTTTTGTTTAATTTCAACAAAAACAGATTCCAATGTTTCGTAATCGGTTAAGTCGTCAGAAAATACCTGAACCAATACTGCCCCTTTTACACCATGAGTCTTAATAATATTACCCCAAAGGATGTTATTTTCTGAACTCATAATTTAAATGTACTTAATTATTCTGCTGCTGGTTCTTCTGCTGCTGGTGCTTCAGCTGCTTCTGCAAGATCCGCTGCTGCTACTGGATTTTCAGCAACGATTTTTTTAGCGCGAACTTGTTCTGCTTTTGCTTCTTTAACTTTAACCTCTGCTGCTAAACGAGCTTTTTTATCTGCTTCTTTTTTGCCAGCCAATGCATCGCTAGAACTTGTCTTAGCTGCATGTTTTTGGTTAACCCAAGCTGAATATTTTTGATCTGCTGCTTCTTGAGTAATTGCTCCTTTGTCAACACCTATTTGTAAGTGTTTTTTGAACATAACACCACGCTCAGATAATATTGTGCGAGCTGTATCAGTTGGCAAAGCGCCTTTCATAACCCAGTCAAATGTCAATTCATCATTTAATACCACAGTAGCAGGGTTGGTATTAGGGTTGTAAGTACCCAATTTTTGGATGAATTTACCATCACGTGGAGATCTTGAATCTGAAACCACGATGTCATAAAGAGCTAATTTTCTTCTACCTCTTTTGCTTAAACGAATTCTAACTGCCATAGAACATTATATTTTTTGTTGTGAAACAAGTCGATGGAACACGTCCATCTTTTTTAACGAACTGCAAACTTACACATAAATTTGACGCCAGCCAAGTTTATCAACAACTATAATATACTTGCTCACTTATTGGAAAAATGGATTTCAATTAAAGGATTTCACTGTAATTTTGGGAATTTGGTGAAAGAATGTAGAATTTAGCAAAAAAGCCCGAATTTATGATTTCAATCTGTTTTGCAACAAATAATAAGAACAAAATAGCCGAAGTACGCTCAAAAGTTGGAGAGGAGATATCCATTTTAAGCCTTGAAGATATTGGTTGCTTTGAGGAATTGCCAGAAACATCTCCCACTCTTGAAGGAAATTCAGCTCAAAAAGCACGTTTTGTAGCAGATAAATACAAGGTGAACTGTTTTGCAGACGATACCGGACTTGAGGTAGATGCCTTGAATGGTGCGCCTGGTGTTTATTCTGCACGTTATGCCGGACCAGCATGCAATCCAGAAGACAATATGAATAAATTACTTTTAAGCATGGAAGGTCAAAATAACCGCTCTGCTCAATTTAAAACATGCATTACACTTATTATAGACGGAAAAGAAACGGTATTTCATGGTGCGGTAAAAGGTACAATCCTTACTGAACGGCATGGGAAGGAAGGATTTGGATATGACCCTATTTTTCAACCAGAAGGGTATTTAGTTTCATTTGCTGAGATGCCCTTATCAGAAAAAAATACTATAAGTCACAGAGCATTAGCAGTAGAAAAACTGATCGACTATTTAAAAACAATATGAAACCGCCATTAGTCATCGGTATTTGTGGAGGGAGCGGCTCAGGAAAAACGTATTTGTCCCAAAAGCTCATTGAAAATAGCCCAACAGCCAAAGTATGCTCGTTTCCACTAGATAGCTATTATTTACCAAGAGATTGGCAAAAGGAAGATTCTTTAGGCTATTTAAACTTTGACCTGCCGGAAGCTTTTAACACGCAAAAAATGCTGTACGACTTCCTAGACCTCAGTTCTGGATTTTCGATTGAACAACCTATATATAAGTATAATATTTCTCCGCCAAGTATTGACTTTACAATAATTGAACCCCGCCCCGTCATTATTGTGGAAGGCATCTTTGTATTCCATTACAAAGAAATTTTTAATCGATTAGATATTAAGGTTTTAATAGATGCGCCAACAGATTTGAAACGTCAACGAAGAATTGAACGGGATATAAAAGAGCGTGGATATGAATTGGACCAAATCCTCTATCGGTTTGATAATCATGCTGAAGATTCTTTTAAAAAATATGTATTGCCCTATAAAAAAGATGCAGATTTTTTAATCGAGACACCTTTGAAGTTTGAATCTGCATACAATATACTCCTTGATCAAATTCGTGAACATTAAATTAAATTTGTGTTCTACAATGATTTATTTAGCTTTGCAAGCTAGTAACATGAAAAAAAATAGTTCTACATATAGATGTCTCATACTTTTCGCATTGGTTTTTACCATGCTCGGAGCGCTATGCTATTCGCCCATTCTTAAAGCGCATTCAAAAACTATTGTCTCAAATACTAAGGAAAATGACAAATCAAATAAGAATGTTGCATCTGAACATTTCATTACAATTGATCATCACTTAGCAAATTCAATCTCTTTTTCATTTGATGCGAATGGAAGTTGGTTACTTACACCCTTTAAAAAAATTCTCTTTGCATTGCCTTTTGAATTTGAACATGTTGTAACATCTGCAACGTTTCAAAGCTCCTATTTAAAAAATATTTTCCCTTTTGCAATTTCAGCACAGGCTCCATAATTTTTTTTATACTTCTTTAATTCCCCCTGCGTAGCATTTTGCCTTCGCTTTAAATTGTTTACCAAAAAATTACCTATTTATAAAACCAATGAGAAATAAGAATTTAATTATCGTACTCACGGCAATTGTAACAGCGCTGTGTTTCTTTTACATCTCGTTTACCTTTGTTGCCAGAGGAATTGAGAAAGATGCGCTAGAGTTTGCATCTAAAGAAGATGGCAAAGTCAATCCAAACTTAAAACAACTTTATATTGACTCCATTTATAATGAGCCAGTATACAACTTTTTAGGTGCAGAATTTACCTACAAAAAGGTAAAAGAACTTGAATTGGCTTTAGGCTTAGATTTACAAGGTGGTATGCACGTTGTGCTTGAAGTTTCACCCGTTGAAATCTTACAAGCAATGGCAGCATCTAACGCAAGTGATGCAAATTTCAAACAAGCAATTGAAAATGCAAAATTAAAGCAACGTAGTAGTCAAAAAGCTTTTCAAGAAACGTTCTTTGAAGAATACATTGCTTTGGCTGGCAAAGATCAATTAAGCAAAATTTTTGCTAATGCATCGAATAAAGCAAGCATTGACATCCGTTCAACAGATAGCGAAGTTGAAAAAGTAATCAATGAAGAAATTAATTTATCAGTAGATCGTTCATTCAACATTCTTCGTAATCGTATTGATAAATTTGGTGTATTGCAACCAAACATTCAACGTGTAAGAGGTACGGGCCGCATTGTGGTTGAATTGCCAGGCGTTGAAAATACACAACGTGTACGTAACCTATTACAAGGTACAGCAAAACTTGAATTCCTTGAAGTATACCAAACGTATGAAATTTTTGATAAGACAAACCGCATCAATGATTATTTAGTTAGCCTTGACAAAGAAAAAACATCTTCTGATGTTGATGCAGTTGTTGCTCCAAAAGCTGCTGCAAATTCACTATTGGTAGATGACGGCGACTCAAGTAAGGTAGCTGCGGCAGATACATCTGCCGCAAAACAAGATACAACTAATGTATCTGCATTCTACCGTTTGCTACGTGCACAAGGCACGTTGATGTATGAAACAAAAGATACAGCAACGATCAATGCTATTTTACACATGGATCGCGTTAAAACGATCATTGGTTCTGACTTACGTTTTGTATGGGAAAGAAAAGCAAACGAACTTGACAACGGAATTTCATTGATTGAATTGGTTCCATTAAAAGTAGGTAGAGATGGCAAGCCTGCGTTAAGTGGCGATGTAATCACTAATGTAAGTTATGGCTTATCTCCAGGTGGCAAAGGCTATGAAGTGTCTATGCAAATGAACGCTTCTGGTGCTAAAGAGTGGAGAAAAATTACAAAAATTGCAGCCGACGCAACAGCAAGAAATCCAAATGATGTTAGAAGAATTGCAATTGTATTAGACAATGCAGTATATTCTGCACCACAAGTTAGAAATGAAATACCAAATGGTAGTTCTTCTATTTCTGGCAATTTCTCCTTAGAAGAATCAAAAGATTTATCCAATATTCTGAAAGCGGGTAAATTACCTGCTCCAGTTCGTATTGTTGAAGAAGTTGTAATTGGGCCAACCTTAGGTTTTGAAGCAATCATGGATGGTATGATTTCATTGGCTGCGGGTGTTGTAGTGGTAATGTTATTAATTATTATGTACTACAATAAAGGTGGTTTAATTGCTGATATTGCATTGTTATTCAACATCATCTTTACATTAGGGATTTTAGCTTCGTTCAACTCTGTATTGACATTGCCTGGCATTGCAGGTATCGTATTGACAATTGGTATGTCAGTCGATGCGAACGTTTTGATTTTTGAACGTATCAAAGAAGAATTGGCAAATGGCAAATCATTATCGGCTGCAATTGTTACAGGTTATGACAAAGCATTTAGTTCTATATTTGATGCCAACGTAACAACCGTATTAACAGGTGTGATTCTATTTGTTTTGGGTGAGGGTCCAATTAAAGGATTCGCTACAACCTTAATTATTGGTGTACTTTGTTCGTTCTTTACAGCTATTTATATCTCTAAAGTTATTTTGCTTTGGATGACTGAAGGCAAGGATGAAAAATCTGTTTCGTTCTCTACAAGACTTTCTAGAAATCTTTTCCAGAACATGAATTTTGATTTCATCGCTAAACGTAAAATTGCTTACGTTGTCTCTTCAGCAATCATAATAATTGGATTTGTCTCAATATTTATTCAAGGAGGATTAAACTTAGGTGTTGATTTTAAAGGTGGTCGTTCATATATCATCCAATTCGAAAACCCAGTTGCTGCAAGTGAATTGAAAAACACATTGGCGGAAGCATTCAATGGTGAAGGTACTGAAGTTAAAACGTACGGTTCAGATCTGAAAATGAAAGTAACGACTAGTTACTTAGTAGAAGATGAATCAGCGAATGGAGATAAAATAGTAACTACAGCATTGAATAAAGGGTTAACAACTTTTGCTCCTGACAATAAACACGAAATTTTGAGTTCTTCAAAAGTTGGTGCTACCGTTGCAGATGATATCAAAGACTCATCTTGGAAATCAATGATTGCATCTTTAATAGGAATCTTTATTTATGTATTGATTCGATTTAAGAAATGGCAATTCTCTTTAGGAAGTGTTGTTGCTTTGTTCCATGATACCTTAATCATTGTTGCAATCTTTGCAATTTTACGCTTCTTTAATATCGACTTTGAAATTGATCAAGTAATTATTGCAGCCTTGTTAACAATAATTGGTTTCTCTATTAACGATACAGTTATTGTATTTGACCGTGTTCGTGAATTTGATGGGGAGTTTTCTAAATTAGACACGAAGACAATGCTTAATAAGTCAATTAATAGCACATTGAGCAGAACAATCATGACAACAGTAACCGTATTGGTTACGGTATTGATCTTGTTCATCTTTGGTGGTGAAACATTAAGAGGCTTCTCCTTTGCCTTATTGATTGGTGTTGTATTTGGCTCTTACTCTACTATCTTCATAGCAGTACCAATGGTATTAGATTTAAGATCTAGAGATGACAAAGAAAAAGACGATAAAATTTTAGCTGGGAAATAATACTTCTCAAATATTTAAAGAAAGCCTCTTTGTTGTTTTAACAGAGAGGCTTTCTTTTTTTGAAATTATTTTTCTTAGCCTGTAACTTTTAATTCATTCGCTTCGTCTCACGTAAAATTCCAAAGATTGAAAGAAAAGGAGTTTAATATAGTAGTAGAACAAACCTCACAAAGAATATATAGGTTTGTATTTAAAAATTTAAAAAGCGACGCTGATACAAAAGACGTGGTACAGGAAACCTATATCAAATTTTGGACAAAGAAAGATGACCTCGAAAAAGAGAAGGTTACAGCTTGGTTGTTTACGACAGCATACCGAACTATGATTGACTTTATTCGCAAACGTAAACCTCAATTTAATATTGATGAAGAAGTTGTTGCTGAATATACGGACACGCGAGTTGACACAACCAACATGGTGCATCAGTATTTGGATCTGCTTTCGCCCGTTTTTAAATCTACAATTTTACTGAGAGATATAGAAGGTTATAACTACGCGGAAATAGGTAACATCTTAAACTTATCTGAAAGTCAAGTGAAGGTGTATTTATTCAGAGCACGAAAAAAATTAAAATCCATCATTGAATTGAACGAGATATAATCATGAACATAACTACGGATAATATAGAAGAGTGGTGTTTTCGATATCTTGAAAAAGATCTTGATTCAACTGAGCAAAAGTTTTTTGAGAGCGAATTAACTTCTAATAAAGCCTTGCAAAAAGAATATGCCTTATGGAAAAAAACGAAGATTACAGATTTAGTTATTGATTTTCCAACACAATTAAACACTCCGCTATTACGATATAATATGCAATTGTTGTGGTTGTGCATTGAATTATCCATCGTTGTTGGCTTGTCCTTGTTAAGTGTATGCTTTCCTTCAACAACACCTATTGTAAAAGATGTACTGCCAACAAAAACGTATATCACAATCGATACCATCAAAAAGGATATTCAACAAGAGTATGTTACTTATAGCAAACATGAAGTAGTCAAAGAGGCCAACGTATCTACATCAGAAACGCCACTTAATGCCCCCATTATTCAACCTTATATTGATTCAACAAACAGTGTAACTGCATTTCCTAAATCTGAAGAGCCGATTTTGCCAACGACAAATCCAACATCTATTGACAGCATAAAAACACCAAAGGATTCAACAGTGAAAATTGCTACTCCCAAAAAAATAAAACCGACCAATAGAAAACGCAGAACAGGATCAAGCTTAATCCCCATAAACAATGATTTATAAATTTTTATCCTTCCTATTTTTCTGTGGTGTTTGCATTTCTACCTTCGGGCAGGAATTGCAATCGCCGCAAATCAGTCAAAATGCAATCTTTGCTAATCCAGGATTGGCGGGATCTAAGGGACAGACGCGAATTTGCGCTTCAGCGGGTGTGATAACTAAGCGTATTGGCGAACGTTCTTTCCAAAGTCCTTTCCACTCAAATACGCATTCCAATCTTACTCTTAGTGCAGATGGCGCCATTTTAAAGAAAAGTATTGGAATTGGTGGCTATATTACTAATACTAGCTATACAGTATTAAGTGAAGCAAATTCTACTCACTCCTTTTCAACTTCAAGCTTATTGAAAGCAAAAAATTTATCTCAATATAATTCACTCGGATTGGGATTTATAGTAGCACCAAAATTTTATTTAAACTCTACTGTCGATCCTGAGAAAAGCCATTGTCTTTCTCCAAGTATCAGTATTGGCATGAGAGAATCTAGCTATAAGATATCTTCTGATTCGAATCTTAGAAATTATCAAGGACAACTCAATGATGTCTCACATTCCGAAAAAAACTCTTATGTTACATTTGATCATATTTCTGCTGGTTTATTATACAATACAACCACGGGGTATTATGGCTTAAAAATAAATTATTTAAAAAGTGCATTGTATAGACATGATATTAGTTTTGGCTTTGTAGGTGCACATTCGTTTTATAATAAAAAAATAACCAATCCAAAATTTTCATTTAACCCACAAATATATGTGGCCTTTTACTTAAAAACTTTTCAAAAAAATGTTGACCTACTACAAGCACCTTATTTTGTTAATCAAGGTGCTACATGCAATATTAATTTAGATTTTAAATATAGAAAGTTTGTTTTTGGGGGCTTTTTGTATGCCACAAAATATATAGAAACTTCAATGGGCATAACAGCTGGCATTCAATATAATTCTACAAGAATTGTATTGAATTATATGGCTGCTCTTTTAAATACACCGGGCGGAATTTATTTGTCTGTTAATTTTTTATTAAAAAACAAAAAAGACGCTTAAACACCTTTTTTAGCTATTACTATGACTTATAAAAATTCAATAATTATCTTATTTTGTTTTATTTGCATTTCTACCTTCGGGCAGGAATTGCAATCGCCGCAAATCAGTCAAAATGCAATCTTTGCTAATCCAGGATTGGCGGGATCTAAGGGAGAAACTCGAATTAGTACGGCATTGTTGGCATATAAGTGGAAGCGTCAATATTCTGATAATGCTGACAATAATGGCTATAATTACACATCCATTTCAAAGAGAAATGTATATAATGGTTTAATTAGCATAGATGGGCTCATTCTAAAAAACAAACTTGGTATTGCAGGATATTTAAAAAATGAATCATTGAATTGTACAGACATTTACAATTCTTATCAATACAATTCGTTAACCAATGCGCGTCACATTACCTATCAATACACTAATATAAATATGGGGTTCATGATAGCTCCTAAATTTCAAATAACTGCACGCAATAATAAGAAGCAAGACCATGTTTTATCACCCGCGTTTTCAATTGGCTTTAAAGAGACTCAATCTGAATACACAGGGCCAACTATATACACCTACCACCATCAAGACAGCACAGTAAGTGGCAAACAAAAAAGCTCCTTTGGGCTTGACTACGTGTCCGCAAGCTTATTGTATAGTTCGCCCAATAGTTATACTGGCATAAAGTTAAATTTTGGAAATTATGCAAATAACTTTATTCTTTATGATGTTAGTTTTCTGTATGCTAAAACATATTCAAATAAAAAAATAGCAGAACCCAAATTCTCATTTACCCATCAATTTCAATTCACGTTCCCTACATTTGCATTACATGAAAATGCAGTATACTATAGCTATTATGACAGAATAAACAGAGACGTTTTAACGAATTATTTCAACGCCAATCTAGACTTCAGGTACGATAAATTTATTTTAGGAACCTTCGCTGGTTTCAATGGATATTATGGTGTTTATGGTGGATTCACAGGTGGGATTCAACTAGAAAAAATGAAAATAATTGTAAATTATTCCCCTAGATTTTCTCCAAAAGATCATGGCAGTAGTGGACTCTTCCTTTCAGCCAATTTTTATTTAAAAGGAAAGAAAGAGCGATATAAATAAGCGTATTAGAAACGAATCAACAACAAACCAGCATCACGAATTGCACTCCACGTTTCGGAATGCAATAGATGTTCTTGCGGAAAATTTGTTTCGTTCGTAAACTCCGTTAAAAAATCTGAAAGCTTGGGTAATGACTTAGGCGCATTGGTTAAGGATATTATTTTGCGTTCTAAAAATTGCGCCGACTTTACATCCAGTTTTGTTTGGATAATCCCATGCGGTGTTTCAATACCTACCTTTATATTTTTACCATGTGGTGTAAACGAAGGCATATTCCCTAGCCAACAAATCTTATAGGCTAATTTTGCTTCATCGTCTAGTAAATCTTCTTGAATATAGGATTGTATCAGATTGGGAGGCAACAACGTTTTTGGAGTTTTGAAATCAAACCAATCTTGCACTGGCCAATCCAAACAATTCTCCATCATAAAATTATATAATGATTTACGAAGACCTTCCGAAAACAAATCGTGATCGCAGCCTTTTGGGTCTTCATGAATCAAATCGTTATACGCAAATGGACCTTGATCGGGACCAATTTTTACAACTTCATATTTAGCAGGATTCAATCCAATCGGGCTATGTGCAGTCATAGAGAAGCGATGCCAAAAACCCGATTGCAATACACGCGCTTCAAAAAGTTGTCGCACTACTTCTAACGAGTCCATCGTTTCTTGTATTGTTTGTGTAGGGAATCCATACATCAGATATGCGTGTACCATAATGCCCGCTTGGGTGAAATTAGATGCAACTTGAGAAACTTGCCCAACACTCACACCCTTTTCCATCAGTTTCAACAAGCGGTCTGATGCTACCTCTAAACCGCCCGTCACTGCGATGCATCCAGATGCAGCGAGTAACTTACATAAATCATCTGAAAATGTTTTTTCAAAACGAATATTTGCCCACCAAGTAATATCGAGTTTGCGCTCTAAAATCTCTAAAGCTAAATCGCGCATCACTAAAGGCGGTGCGGCTTCATCCACAAAATGAAAACCTGTTGTGCCCGTTTGTTCAATAATGGTTTCAATTTTATCTACTAAGATGCTTGCAGCTGCAGGTTCATAGCGACCAATATAATCCAAAGAGATATCGCAAAAAGAACATTTCTTCCAATAGCATCCATGGGCTATCGTCATTTTATTCCATCTACCATCGCCCCACAAGCGATGCATCGGGTTTGCCATTTCCAACATAGAAATGTAACTATCCAATAACAAGCCTCTATAATCTGGCGTACCTGTTTTGCTATGTGCTACTTCTGGTTCTTTGCTACCATTGATATAGACCACTTCACCTTCTTCTCTTACAAAAGTTCTTTTTAGTAGCGACTTGTCACGTTTGCCTTGCAGAAATTCCAACATATTTAATACCGGCCGTTCTCCGTCGTCTAACGAAATAAAATCGGTAAAATCAAACACGCGAGAGTCTGACAAACCTCTTAATTCCGTATTCGGAAATCCACCACCCATTGCAATTTTAATGTGCGGGTACATTGCTTTAATATGTTGTCCAGCCTTAAATGCACCATACACATTGCCTGGGAACGGAATGGTTAAAAGTACAAAGTCAGGCTTTTCTTCAGCAATGTGTCTATCTATAACAGAAATCAGTATGGTATCTATGCTGCTGTTCTTTTGTTGAAGTAATTTCAACAAAGGGTCGAAGGTTGTTGCAGAGCGTGCGATGTCTTCCGCATAGCGACTGAATCCGAAGTAGGGGGAAATACATTCAATAATTAAATCACCAATGTCTTCGATAAATAAGGTGCAAAGCATTTTTGCTTTATCAAAAATACCCATGCTTCCAAAAAGCCAATCTACTTCTTCATTCAGCGCATCAAAACGAGAGGCTTGAGGAAGATAATCGCCTGCACAAATTTTATGCGCGAGTGTTGTGTTTTTATTTTGCAGAAAACGAATCACGGCATCAACACAAAACTCATAGCGATGACGTTGACTTAAAATATGTGAAACATTTTCTGAAACATTCTTCTTTAAAGATGCTTCGTCAAATAATTGTGCGAGTGTTTTTTTATTGAAAATCCCCAATATTAATTCCAAACCCAAATCTGCTTGAGAACAATCTGTATAACCTACTTCATTCAGAAACCCTTTCAGGTATGCTGTTGCTGGGTACGGCGTATTTATCTGCGTAAGTGGTGGTATGAATAAGGAGATTTTCAAATGATTTAACTTAAAGAACGCTAAGTGGAACTAATTTAACTTTTGTAAAATTGACGGGAATTCTCAAAAGCATGAAAGCCCCGTTTTCACGAGGCTTTCATGCTTTACAATTCAATATTATTCTCAATCTCTTTGTTTTTAAATTGCCATTCTTTGAAGCCTAGTACTAATGCATAAGCAGTAACAGCAATTCCAAGGAATAAATAATTATCAAGCAAATCAAATGTAGATCTATCCATCTCTTTATATAACATTATTGTTAAACAGATTATGATAATCAACCCTAACAAAACAGGATAAAATGGATGAAAGAAAGTCCAAACCATAATGCCAATTAAAACCAATCCAGTTATAAGCAAGTAAACGCCTAGTTCAATTTCACTACTGTCGACACTTTCAAAACATCCTACAGCCCATATTATGGAAACTATTGCAGCAAATAAAAAGATTGTTGAAGCAAATCTAAATGCTCGCTCTTTATCTTTTTTAGGGCTTAATTTTCCCATGCTATTTAAGCCTTAACTGCAACCTTCACATCAATGCTTAATTCTTTCAATTGCTTTTCATCAATTACAGATGGCGAATCAATCATAACATCTCTACCTGAATTATTTTTAGGGAACGCAATGAAATCGCGAATTGAATCTACACCACCAAATATAGAACACAAGCGATCGAAACCAAATGCAAGACCAGCATGTGGTGGTGCACCATATTCAAATGCCTCCAATAAGAAACCAAATTGCGCTTTCGCTTCTTCTTCCGTAAAGCCTAACACTTCAAACATTTTATTTTGTACGGTTCTATCGTAAATACGAATAGATCCACCACCTACTTCAACACCATTGATTACTAAATCGTATGCATTTGCATTTACACTACCCAATTGATCGAAAGGCAGTTTCATAAATGCATCAATATCTTTAGGAGAAGTAAACGGATGGTGCATCGCAAACCAACGTTGATCTTCTTCTCCAAACTCTAATAATGGAAAATCAATTACCCAAAGTGCGGCAAATTGATCTTTAGGACGTAAGCCTAAACGGTTACCTATCTCAAGACGCAAGTCGTTTAATTGTCCGCGCACTTTATTTCCGTTACCCGAAAGCACCAACATTAAATCGCCAGGTTTTGCATTAAAACGTTCTGCGATTTTTTTCAAATCATCTGCAGAATAAAATTTATCAACCGAAGATTTCAATGTCCCATCCGCTGCATAGCGAATCCAAATCATACCTTTCGCTCCTACCTGCGGACGTTTAACAAACTCCGTTAAAGCATCAATTTCTTTACGTGTATATTCAGCACAGCCTTCTGCATTGATACCAACAACTAAATTTGCTTCATCAAAAATAGCAAAACCTTGTGATTGTACGATGTCTGTCAATTCAACAAACTTCATCCCAAAACGAATATCTGGTTTGTCACTGCCATAAAATTTCATTGCATCAGAAAATAACATACGCGGTACTTCTGGCAAATCAAATTCTTTCACTGTTTTAAACAAGTGGCGCACCAAGCCTTCAAACATATTCAAAATATCTTCTTGTTCAACAAAAGACATTTCGCAATCTATTTGCGTAAACTCAGGCTGACGATCTGCGCGTAAATCTTCATCGCGGAAACATTTTACGATTTGATAATAGCGATCAAAGCCTGCAACCATCAACAATTGCTTGAAGGTTTGCGGCGATTGTGGCAATGCGTAAAATTGACCCGGATTCATTCTTGAAGGCACAACAAAGTCGCGTGCACCTTCCGGTGTAGACTTTATTAATACAGGCGTCTCAACTTCAAGAAAATTATTTGTATCTAAATAGGTTCTTGTTTCCTTTGAAACCTTATGACGTAATTCTAAATTTTTACGTACGATATCTCTTCTTAAATCTAAGTAGCGATACTTCATACGTGTTTCGTCACCACCATCTGTTTCGTCTTCGATTAAGAATGGAGGTGTTTTGGATTCGTTTAAAATGGTAAGTGCAGAAATTTTAACTTCAACATCACCCGTTGCCATTTTAGGATTTTTTGCTAAGCGTTCGATAACAACACCTGTAGCTTTAATCACAAATTCACGACCAAGCGTACGAGATGTTTCTAACAATTCGGAAGAAGATTTTCCTTCTTCAAGCATTAATTGTGTCATGCCGTAGCGATCGCGCAAATCAACCCAAATCATGCCGCCCTTATCGCGTACACGTGCAACCCAACCACAAAGAGTTACCTCTTTATTTACATCCGATATTCTTAATTCACCACACGTTTGAGAACGTAACATAGCTTCTCTTAATTTAGTATTTTAAACAGGCTTACAATTTAGTCGTTTTTTATAAAATTTCCGTGATTATTTAATTTTAAAGAATGAACCTTTTTTACCAGACGAACTTCAATAACTAAAAAAAGCTGCTTATTTACAGCCATTTAAGAGTTATTTTAAACATAAAGGATGCCAGAGGATAAATAAGCATATTTTTATATCCTTCAAATTACCTCCGACAAGGCTATTTTCGTACCTTGCTTACTTAATTGAATTCACATGAAAAATATTGTATTCGTTGCTTTGGCTTTTGTTTTCTTGTCTGCAAGTGGCCCAAAATTGAAAGTTCAGAAAATGGTTGATGGCATAACAGTGGCTATGCCTAAGGATTATACGCAAATGTCGGATGAAGATGTTGCAAGCAAATACCCTTCAACCAAAAAGCCCGTTTCGATGTTTACGAATTTAGACCGTACGGTTGATTTTGGACTCAACATTAGTAAATCGCGTTGGGGAGGCTTGGATCTAAAAATTCTAAAAGACGTATTCCGTTCAACCATTATCCAATCCTATGATACGGTCATGTTTATTCAAGAGGATATTATATCCATCAATGGCAGACCTTATGTTCGCTACGAATACAACTCTTTGTTTGACAATACACAGGGCTACCACTATTTATTGATTTCAATATTAGCAAAAACAGTTGGTGAAGCTGAAGTGAACACGGAGAAATTAGCTCCTGATAATGCGAACCACTTATTGATATTTAATTTCTATTGTGCTAAAGCATTCCAAGCTGCCAATCAACCAATTGCGCGTGCAATGATGGAAACGATTCACGTAAACACAAATCAGGCGTGTAAAGCAATACCCGTTGCTGAAAGGCCTGCTGCCAAAGGATTGGTAAGTCCGCAACAAGTTTTGGAAGATCAGAAAAAGCGCGCTAACAAAAAATAAGTATGCTTTCCATTCATAGCGACGAGCATTTTATGCGGGAAGCATTAAAGGAGGCAAAAAAGGCTTTTGATTTAGGAGAAATCCCTGTTGGTGCAGTAGTTGTGTGTAACAATCAAATCATTTCAAGAGCATACAATCAAACGGAATTGTTAAAGGATGTAACGGCACATGCAGAAATGCTTGCCATTACCGCTGCTTCCAACTTCTTAGGAGGTAAATACCTGATTGATTGCACGCTTTACGTAACGTTAGAGCCCTGTGTAATGTGTGCTGGCGCCTTAACATGGTCTCAAATAAGCAATGTCGTCTACGCAGCTAAAGATATCAAACGTGGATATAGTTCAATACCTAACTTGAAAATGCACCCAAAAACCTCTGTGAAGCAAGGAGCCTTTTCTGAAGAAAGTGAAAAGCTATTACTCGATTTCTTTCGTAAACTCAGAAATTAATTTTATCTTATATATTATTAGAACAATTTATCCATTTTAAACACATATACAATTATGGCATTTGAATTACCTGCATTACCGTATGCAACCAACGCATTAGAACCAAATATCGATCAAGCTACTATGGAAATTCACCATGGTAAGCATCACAATGCATATGTCACCAATTTGAATAACGCAATTAAAGGAACAGATGCAGAATCATTAACAATCGAAGAGATTTGTAAAAACATCAGCAAATATACTCCTGCAATCCGCAATAATGGTGGTGGCCATTTCAACCATTCTCTATTCTGGACAATCATGGCACCAAACGCTGGTGGAAAACCATCAGGTGATTTAGCAACTGCGATTGATAAAGCATTTGGATCATTCGATTCATTCAAAGAACAATTTGCGGCTGCTGGCGCAACGCGTTTTGGCTCTGGTTGGGCTTGGTTGATTGTTGCAAATGGCGAATTAAAAATCACATCTACTCCAAATCAAGACAACCCTTTAATGGACATCGCTGAAGTAAAAGGCACTCCAATTTTAGGACTTGATGTTTGGGAACATGCTTACTATTTGAAATATCAAAACAAAAGACCAGACTACATCTCTGCATTCTGGAATGTTATTGACTGGAATAAAGTTGCTGCATTATACAGTTCAGCAAAATAATTTCATTCAAATATCGAAAATAAAAAAAGCTACATATTCATGTAGCTTTTTTTATGAAATCATACTATTTAATTCTTCAGATAAGGGAGACAGTAGCCAAATTAAATGTTACAACATGGTTTATTAGATTATCTTATGTTAATAAAAACATTCACGCGCAGTATTTGGTGTACTATAATTTGCCAGATCATATATTTAGCCGTATCCTTGTGAACTATTCGACGGGGATTTTTTTCGAAAAGAATTTTTAAATCAATCTTTCAAACAGCAAAAGCGGAGGAGCAATCCTCCGCTTTTTTATTACAGTATTATTCTGAATCAAGCTCTTTTTTTGCCGTTGCAAGCTTTTCCTTTTGTTCATCAGAGACAACAGGATATTTAAGGTTTAACTTTTCAAATTCATTGCATATCACACCTGCAATGCACAATCGGGTAAACCATTTATCATCCGCTGGCACTACAAACCACGGAGCGCATTTTGTTGAGGTATTTGAAAGCATGTCTTCATAAGCTTTTTGATAGTCTTTCCAGCAACTTCTTTCCTTTAAATCTGCTGTTGAAAATTTCCAATTCTTTGTATCGTTCTCAATACGTTCAATAAACCGTTTCTTTTGCTCCTTTTTAGAAACATGTAAGAAGAACTTTAAAACGAGTGTACCATTATCAGAGATGTGTTCTTCAAAATTATTTATCTGTTTAAACCGGGTGTCCCAAAACTGTTGATCAATATCTTTTACACTAGTCACATTGGGAATGTGCTCATTTAAGATATACTCTGGATGCACACGAGTAACCAATACATTTTCATAATGCGAGCGGTTAAAAATTGCTATTTCTCCCGCTGCAGGTAGGGCAATATAATGCCTCCACAAATAATCGTGCGCCAACTCATTACTACTAGGCACTTTAAAACTTGTAACTTTAACGCCTTGGGGATTTAAGCCCGTCATAATATTTTTAATGGCACTATCTTTCCCAGCAGCATCCATGGCTTGCAAAATTATCAATACACTATGTTTTCCACTTGCGTACAATTTATCTTGCATCTCTGACAAAAGATCGATTCCGGTTTGAAGCAAGGCTTCCCCTTCTTCTTTACTTAAGATTTTATCGTCATAGTCTGTTTTAAAATCATCTTTCAAATCAACTGACTTGTTTGGCTTTACCCTAAGGGTTTCCAAGTAGGGTTGTAGTTTAGAATATTCAGGATGCATAACTATAAAATCTTTTTTTTATTTACGGTATTACATAAATCTACAAAATTTAAATAAGCCATTTTTTAAATACCTTATTTAATTATCAGGGTCCATTGAGTCCGATTTCTTTTAAATGAAATACTCTTACTACCTAATTGATTGGCTATTAATTAAAATCTAAGGGAAATGTGTGCATAAATCTATAGTTATTATTTATATTTAATAAAGTTGATGCATTTTTTAGATGCATAGTTTTAAACGGAACGTATTAAAAAGATTGGAGCTTTGAGATCAAAAAAACATTTTCGTTTTGTAAATACCTTAACCATTTCTACAAAACTTTCTATTTCTTATTTACTCATTGGGGTTGTAACCCTGCTTACTGTTTCCAGTATATTGTATCTGATTTTTAAAAATACAATAATTGAGAAAACCACCAATCAACTTGTTGCAGTAAATGTAATTAAGAAAAAATCCATAGAAGATTTTTTATCAGGTATTGTTAGAGATGTGCGCGACGATGAATTTCAATTGAATGCATTACATAGCATGCATGATTTGCACATATTAGACAATACCTATAAAATCAATAGTAATGATTCCTTATTTAATCCATCGATACGGTCTTCCTATAAAGACATTGTGTTTATGGATTCACTTGGGAAGATTATTCAGCATGAAGCGTTCAACAATATACTCCCAGATTCAACATTGCATATACTTCATAAAGAATTGAGAAGTACTCACACATCGCATAATAATGAAATCTTCTTTGTTGATATTACCTATTTGTTTGCCGAGGCGCATGCGCAATTACTTTGTGTTTTCAAACTAAAGAATGCTTCCGTTTGGGGCTTATATTTTATTGACCATACTTATCTGGAAGATATTTTAGAAATACGCTCTGGAATGGGCTCTACAGGGGAGTCTTATTTGGTGGGTACTGATTATTATATGCGTAGTAAATCGCGCTTCTTACAAAATACTAGACCCAATAGTATCTTAGTAAAAACCGACGCAACCTTAAACCCAAACAAAGGCGATATATATTCCGAGAGCAAATTGATTAAAGATTACAGAGGGGTTGATGTAATTAGTGTGCAAAGCGAAATTGGTTATGCAGGAATTCAATGGTTATTGATTTCTGAAATCGATTTAGAGGAAGCCATGGCCACCGTCAATACAATTCGAAATTATATGATAGGTATTGCATTGCTCATTTCTGTTGCATTAATGATTGTTACGCTCATACTTGTTAAAAGAATTATTAATCCCATTGAAAATTTAACCCGGCTTATTGATACTATTTCAATAGGGAAATTCAATCAGCCTTTTAGAAAACAAAATTTTTCAAAAGATGAGATTGGAAAGATTGAAGATGCAATTATAAATTTACAACAACGTATTTCTGCTACCGCTTCTTTTGCCAACGCAATAGGCCAGGGCGATTATACTTCTGAATATAAAACACTGAGCCCCGAAGACACGCTAGGCAGCGCATTATTAAAGATGAGAGCGGATATAGTAACTGGTAAGCAAAAAGAAAAAGTGCTAACCAAGCAGAAAACAAGTGCATTAATAGAAGGTCAAGAAAAAGAACGAGAGCGACTAGCCAGAGAGCTTCACGACGGATTAGGCCAAATGTTAACTGCAATAAGACTTCGTATAGGATTGCTTAAAGAAGATACCCAAAGTAAAAAAGATATTCAGAAAATTATTGACGATACGATCAGTGAATTAAGAAGGATTTCGAACAATGTTATGCCTGCAGTATTGATTGATTTTGGACTTGAAGCTGGATTAAAATCCTTAGTAGATTACTCTGGTAAATTATATCAATTACCGATACAATTAAGCTATATCTCATACCCATACAAATCCATTGCAAAAAATAAATTTGACATTACAATAAGTTTGTATCGTATTGCACAAGAAGCAATAAATAATGCGGTAAAATATTCAAATATGACACGCATTGATATTTATGTAGAAGAAACAGAAGATGAATTAATAATGTCTATTGAGGATGATGGTGTTGGTTTTGACATAAATAAAAAAAATACGGGGAAAGGGCTTGGAAATATGAGTGAGCGTGCCAAATTAATTGATGGCAAATTTCAAATAGAATCAAATAGTGATGGCACGTCTATAACAATTTGCGTACCTTTAACTTTTTAATGAATAGTTGTTATGAAAAAGATACAAATTGTAATAGCGGATGACCATGTACTAATTAGAGATGGCATTAAGGCTCTGTTGCAATCTATAGAGGAGTTTGAGGTTGTTGGTGAGGCAGCTGATGGCGAAGAGCTTATTAAACTCATTGATACACTAAATCCTGAGATTGTATTGCTAGATATAACGATGCCTAAAAAAACAGGCATTGAAGTTATAAGTGAAGTAAAACAATATAATCATACCGTTAAATTTATCATGTTATCCATGCATGATAATCCTGAATATGTATTAAAAAGTGTTCAAGCAGGGGCGCTTTCCTATTTACTTAAAAATACAGATCACGAAGAAATTATTAAAGCGGTAAAGGCTGTAAGCATAGGTCAAAAATATTTTTCACCGGATATTTACTCCATAATTTTAAATGGACTTGCAAACCCGGATATTATTAAAGGCTCTCAACTAAGTGACTCATTAACAAAACGTGAAAAAGAGATTTTGAAAGAAGTTTCAATGGGCCTTAGCACAAAATTAATAGCAGATAAGCTTCATATTAGCGTTCGGACAGTCGAAACGCATCGTATAAACCTTATGAAGAAAATGCAAGTCCACAATTCAGCCGAACTGATTAAAAAGGCGATGGACTTGAACATAATCTAAGTGTTTTAACGGATATTTTAATGTTTAAATACTGTTAAATCACTAAGGAAATAACGGTATTCCCAATACTTATAATAAAACGTATACTTGTATAGTTCGTTATAAAACTATACAGATATGAAAAATATAATGGTTTTCGTAGTGGTTACCTTATTAGGTTTAAGTGTTGCTTTTGCTCAAAATAACAGCAATGATCCGCAAGTTTCTATAAACAATTATAAGCACGCAAATAAAAGATTAGCTGCTAAGAGTGTTGATATGCACCAAAATTTAACTGGGCAGGAGATTTCCTTAAGATCTCAACGAACAAATAAAACTGTAAAAAGAGATTATGTAATTGCTCCATCCAATACATCATCTTCTGCAAATGTTCAAGGACGTAAGACTAAAGCAAACTATAAAAATCAATTTAATTAATACTATTTCAAACGAATTAAAAGCCTTACAGAATATGTAAGGCTTTTTTTTAATGTCATTTTTAAATTAATTCCGCTCTTGTAATTTTAACACTAATTTGCGCATATCTAAATTGATGTTAATTATTAAAAGATAACTTTAAACGTCGAGCCTGCATTTACGGTGCTTTCCACCTCTATTTTACCTCCTTTGCTTTCAATTAATTTATGAATAATATACAATCCAATTCCGGACCCTTCAATATGTTCATGAAATCGTTTGAATAGATTAAATATTTTGTCTCTGTACAGATTCAAGTCTATACCCAATCCATTATCTTTGACTTTAATTTCATTTCGTTTTGTGAATGCGTTGTAGTTGGAATGTACTTCAATCATAGGGTCGCGATCAGGTGATCTATATTTTATAGCATTGATTATTAAATTGTACAAAATACTTTTTAGCGCTTGCTTACTATACGCTATCCTTTCAATATTTAAAGTAAATATTATAATCGCTTTATTTTCTCTAACGAGTATTTCGTTTTCAAATAAAATTTCTTTTATTATTTCTCGGATTTCCACTTCTTCAATATCCTGGTAAGGATTGGATTGTAATTTCACGATATCCGTTAAACTTACTATTGTGGTTTTTGCTTTTGTTGTAGATGCATATATTCGATCTATTAAATCATTAATATCTTCCTTATTGCTATCGTTATTTATTTCTGTTTTTAATAAATTCATTAGCCCCTCTATGTTATTTAGTGGCGACTTTAAATCATGCGATGCAGAATAAATAAAATTATCCATGTCTTTGTTAAGACGGGTGAGATTATCATTAGCAACCGCTAATTGTTTTGTCCGTTCCGTAACAATTGCATCTAATTGATTCGGGGATTTTAATGTTAACGCTTCCGGTATAACTTTAAACAAAGCAATTACGGTGATCCATGATATGATTGATGTAAAAAAAAGAGCAAGCGCACTAATCCGATAAATGGGGTGCCAAAAAATAATAGCATCAATTAGGTGTGTTGATCCGCAACTTAAAATGAATAAAATAAATAGCCCAAATACTCTCTGAAAAGGTATTGAATCTTTACGCTTATACAATAGGCATATTAATATGAGTGGAATTGCGAAATAGGCAGCCCAAATTGCGATACTCGATGAAATATAAAGCCAACCATGAAAATCGCTCCATTGACCGCAAAACCATCTAGCAGGCCAAGATTCTGTGCCAAAAAGTTGCGTTATAAATTCTTTTACTTGTTCCATATAGCTGTAAAAATGAAAATGATGAAAATTACTTCTGTATTAATATACTATAATTACTATGAAAAAGTTGTTTGAAACCTTTCAGCATCCAATAATATTTTATTAAAAAATGCAGTTATTTCAATAAAAAGTAAGAATTTTTATTTGAAAGTCGTTTGAAAGCTCGAAAACAAAAAGAATTTATTACACAAAAAAATTGCATTTTTTTTACTTAAAGAGGATTTTTTCAATATTTATGGATTTTTTATGGAAAACACCTACATTTACGTACGTGAAAATAAGTATGTTAAAATGATTTTTATCATTTGTTTTATAGAATTGAATATTTGGCTGTAGTAATAATTTGACGCATCATGTACAATAGCATATCCTCGACGTGTTAATTAATTATAATAAATAAAATCTAATGACTAAACGTCTAACTTGGCTTGTTGGCTATTGCATAATTTTAGGTGCCCTTTTTTCTTGTTTTGAAATTAAAGAGAATATTGTTCTAAAAAATGATGGTTCTGGAACCTACTCCTTTTTAATGGACCTTTCGCAAATAAAGCCACTATTTACAATGAGTCGCGATTTTAATCGCTCTTTTAATGATTCAACTTCGAAATTAAAAACCAATCTGTCCGCTCCCAATCCTCTTTTGCAGATGAAGGTTAAATTTGATGCGCTGCAACAAACCCTTGAGGCAGTTGATGGTATTTCAAACTACAAAACGGTATGTGATACAACTTCCTACATTATTGGTGCAACATACTCTTTTAAAAATATAGAATCGCTTAATAAATCCATTAACGTACTTCGAAGTTCTAGCGAAAATCCTAGTAATGGAGCGGCAACACACTATACATACGACTCGAAACATTTTTCAAAAATAAATGATATTTCTAAGGCAGACATAACTGGGCCTTCCAGTAAGAACGACAGCCTAACCACAGAGTTATTCAAAACTGCCCGCTATACCTTAACCTGTACGTTTGAAAAGAAAATAAAAGACGTTAGCAACCCTTTATACTTTATTAGTGCAGATGGCAAAACCTTGTTTTATTCTGGTTCCATGCTGGATATTATGACTCAGAAAAACAACATTGGCAACGAGGTTATTTTACAATAAACAATCATGAAAAAAATATTATTTTTAGCTTTTGTACTTTTAATTGGTTTTGCAAACATCGGTAAGGCACAATGGGTAAGCAACGGAAGCACTCAAAGCATTTCGTTGGGTTCCTCTATCGCTCGTGATGGTTCAGGGAATGTTTATGGAACAGGCATTTTCACCTGTGATTTGAATATTCAAAATGACACGTTACACAACCCTTCATGTGGAACGCCAACAACCTTGCCACTTCCTATAGCGCGCTTTGATGGATATTTAGTAAAATATAATGCTTTAGGAAAATTACTTTGGTCGAAACAAATAATTGGGAACGAAAACAATTCCTTGTTCGAAGTAAAAAGTGTTTCAACATCATTGTCCACCGTTATTGTTACGGGTCATTATAAAGGCTCACTTACTTTTGGAAATACAACGATTACCAATACCGCTTCTTTAAGCGACGTGTTCATTGCGGCCTTTGATTTAAATGGAAATTTCATTTGGGTGAAATCAAATTTTACGCGCAACGCATCCAGCGAAATTACGGCTTCATCTATTTCAGCTGCTACAGATGGCAGCATGGTACTAACGGGTAAATATAAAGGTTCCGTTATTTCCTTAAATGACGCAGATACGATTTCATCAACAACCTACGCGCTTTATGTATTGAAGTTGAATGCTTCAGGAAATTATCTGTGGATTAAATCTTCTAAAGGGAAAAATGCTGTATCTAAAGCTGAAGGCAAAGATCTTTGGCAGGATACTGATGGAAATATATTTTTAACGGGAAATATTATTGACACCGTTATTGTTCAACAAGAAACAATAAAATTCCCTGCAGGAACATCGGGTGTTTTCATTTCAAAATTCAACACTAACGGAGCCTTGCTTTGGCTTAAAAAAGAAAGTCTTGCCAATGTAAATTCTATAGAACTTGAAAAAGATCAAAAACATATACTTTTAGGCGGTGGGTTTAAAAACAAAAATGTAATTGGTGGTGATACAGTAAAAACGATTGCAAATTATGGTGGTTATGTAGCACGATATGATACAGCTGGTGTCATGGATTGGGTTAAAATCCTTACCGTGCCTGCTGCAGATTCGGCAGCGGCCGTTTTAGGTGTATCTGGCGATATAGATGGAAACGTATATACTACCGGTGTCTTTGGAAAAAAATCATCCTCTGGCGCAGTTCTTTCGACAGGAAATAAAAGTATAACTGCAAAGGCTGGTCTTTCATTATATGTTGCGAAATACAAACAAGATGGTACACCGCAATGGTTGCAGGTATATGCAGATGGTAAATTAGATTCAGGAAATGATATTGTTGCATACGATTCTTCCCAAGTATTTTTTACTGGTTATTTTAATACCATCATGCGCGTAGATAGTTCGGTCGCCATCAATGGCAGTTTAGGACTGAATTCTTTTGTAGCACGTATAGATCCCTGCCCATATTTTCAATCAACCATTCAAAAGCCAACCACAACTACTACTTGTAAAAGAGATTCCATACTATTGAAAGCTGTAACGGGAACGGGGTTGAATTATCAATGGCAGAAAAATGGTGTTGATATTGCTGGTGCTACGACATCAAATTTTTATGCAACAGATTCTGCCTTGTATAGAATTATTGTTCGCTCAAACAATCCTGCCATTGCATGTGTAAAATATTCTCCCGGTGTTTTTATTACTATAAACCCGTTGCCAGACACAACCATTAGTATTCTAGGGAAGTTAACGTTTTGTGATACTGCTGGTGTTACAATTACTGCGCGATTTGGAAATACCTATCAATGGCAACTATCTAATGCTGCTATTGCAACAGAAACAAAATCGAATTTTACTGCTAAATCTTCTGGTGCGTATCGTGTTGTTCTAACAAATAATAAAGGATGTGTAGATACATCGCGAACATTAGCTGTTGTATCTGTACCCATCCCTGTATCGATAATTGCACCCGCTGGGAAATTTATTATTTGTCAAGACGACAGTCTTGAAATGCAAGCGTCTGTAACTCCATCATCTTTCTACCAATGGTACAAAGATGATGTCCTTCTAGCTGCAGATACTCTTTCAAGTTACAAAGCATCCTCTACGGGTTTCTATAAAGTATTTGTGAAAAATAAACTTGGTTGTGGCACGTATTCTCTCCAAGATACCATCGGTGTAAACTCTGCACCAAATGCGCCACTTACCAATAGTGGCAACTTAATTTCCTGTTCCTATCAATTGCCTACATTGAGCACATCTGCTAACGCTTCTATCAATACAATTGAATGGTTTAAAAACGGGACTTTGTTGCCCATTGCAAATACGAATGTATTCACTCCTACTGAAAGTGGCTTATATAAGATAAAAGTTACGAATGCTATAAATTGCAGCAGAGTTTCCTCAACACTTGATGTAACAATATACCCACAACCAGTAGCCGTTGCAACCCAGACAGGAAATAGCTCTTTCTGCGCAAATGACTCTGTAGGTATCCATGCTTCTCCAGGCAACTATACATTTATATGGCAACGAAATGGAACAACTATACCTGCCGCTCAATCTTCTACCTATTATGGAAAACAATCGGGTACGTACCGTGTAATTATCTCTGACATAAATCAATGTAAAGACACGTCCTCCGTTTTTACACTTTCATCTTTTGCGGTTCCTTTAGCGAATCTACAGGTGACAGGGAATCTAACCTTCTGCACAGGCGATTCTGTGCGTTTAAATGCAACTCCTGGTACAGGCCTAGCTTATGAATGGTTTCGAAATAATGTATCCATAACATCAATGATAAATCGTGTGGAGATAATTAAAACAAGTGGCGACTATAATGTACGGGTATATAATTCTATAGGTTGCTCGGATACATCCGCAGTACAAAAAATTCAAGTTTATTCTGTTCCGCCAAATACGATAACAAATTCAAGTCCTTTGGAATTTTGTACTGGTGGACAAGTTATTTTATCAGCCGTTGCCAATCCCGTATTCTTATATCAATGGAGAAAAAACAATGTAGCCATTCCTACCGGTGGAAATAACTCGGATTATATTGTTACTGCATCTGGAATTTACAATGTAGTTGTTTCAATCAATGAAAAATGTACCAATACTTCTTCTGGAATTAGTGTAAATGTAAAGCCTGTTTTAAAACCCGTTATTACAGTAGATAAAGAATTTATTTCTACCGCGTCTTTTCTTACATATCAATGGTTCAAAAATGGATCGGCTATTGTTGGAGCAATAAATCAAATTTATAAAGTTACAGAAAATGGTCAATACTCTATACAAGTTTCAGACCCCAATGGTTGTAGCGTGCAAGCAGATCCTGTTGTTGTTTGTATTCCTGTTCCTCATATAGAAGCAAATGGGAATGTATTGAATTCAACGCCGGGAACTTTTTATCAATGGTATGTAAATAATGTAGCCATTTCTGATGCCACAAGCCAAAATTATCTTGTGAATGCAACAGGCGATTATAAAATAAAAGTGCTACGTGCAGATGGGTGTGCATCCTTTTCAAATATCATTCATGTTTGCATTCCTCCCCCAGTAATAACAGTAGGTGACAATAACGTTCTTAATGCTTCCGCAGGCTTAACATATCAATGGTTTTTAAATAACAGTGCGTTGCCAAGTGCAGATACACGCATTATCGTTGCAGAACAAAGCGGAGATTATACCGTCCAGGTAGAAGATTTGTCTGGGTGTATTTCTATCTCTGCTCCGGTAACAATTTTTGTAAATGCGTTATCTATAACTCAAGGCTTGAAAAAATCGACTTTTATTTGTTATCCAAATCCATTTGAAAATTCTGTTACTATTGAAATGGAATCCTATGTAGATCCTGTAACAGCTTATGTGTACGACGTGAATGGGATTCTGTTATTGAAAACTGATATTCTAACTACTTCACAAAATATAATTCTTGATGCACTTCCCCCTGGCTCTTACATCTTGATGTTAACAACAGATATGGATCGGTTTTATTGTAAGCTTTTAAAAATGCCTAAGTAATGAATAAACTTTTGTGCCTTGTCATTTTGATCCTTACTGCCGCATATGTGCATGCTCAGAATTCAAATCAATATTTGAAATCTGAACGTTTTACATTTCCAGATAATGGAACGAGTATTCAAGCACCTCAACATTTTGACACCACTTATTTATTCAATGGTCTGTTACATAAAGCTACATCAAGCTCTATTACATCTTTTATTGCAAAAGATAGAAATCCCATTGCGTTTAACTTAAGTTTGACTAAAGAATATTTTAGTACACAAAATTTGATTTTAATAAAGACTGAAAAAATCGTCACTCCTACTTGGGAGGGAGTCCTTTACTATCTGACGTTTGTTGTAAGTGATATAAAAATGCAACGAATGATGCTTGTAACAGGTACCTATAACGACACGGATATTATTATGGCCAACTTCCCAGATATGTTCTCCTCACAATTAGTTGTACCGATACGAGAAAGTATGTTTACGTTATTGTTTAAAAAATGAACATGTTAAAAAAAGAACTCTTAAGCAAACTCTGCTCTGGTATTGCTTTTCTAACATTCATAATTGTATTTAGCATTCATGCTCACGCGCAAACTAAAATAGTAGAGCATGATGTGGTATTTGAAACTGACTCATTGCAATCCATGTGGGGCCCAGGGGAAGGATTTCAATTAAATAGAACTACAAATTTCTTCGATCGCGTAGGCAGTGATTTTTCTTTTGATACGCGTCCAGGTTCTATTTTAACAGTTGCTAAACTTAAATTCGGGGTAGGTATTTGGGGTAGGTTCGCATTTGGTCTTGGTCCTTTAGCATTTAAAGTTAGTGGCTTTGAAGGTGGTGGGATTGGTGTTAAGTATCCAATTAAAACAACTCTTACACTGCCAGAAGACTCTACGTTTAATGCTGGTGAAACCATAATTATGAAGACCGACTATGTCGTGAAGGATGATTATGAATTGACTACTGCATATCCTGCAACTGGTGAAATAGCATTGGATATGCCCATTATGTTTGATATGCAAGTAGGTATTGATGTATGTCTTTTTGATTGTTTCAGTGTAAAGATATTTCCCCCAGATTTTGCTGGTGGCGCTATTCCAAGTCCATTAGTAGATTTTAATTGGGTAATCCTTAAAGTAAATAAAGATGAGTTTGTTTATCCCTGTTTGGATATTCCACCTGTATGCAACGGCTCCATGCCTTCGGGTGGTGGCGGTGCTTCGCTTCCTCCAAGTTCTCCGTTAAGTGGTTCGGTTAAAATTCCAAACGTAGTTACTACAGCAAGTTTATCAGGAAAAGATCTGATAGCAACAGGCAGTGATCCGTATTTAATTCCCAGCCTTGATATTATTCAATTGCTTAGTTTTGCACCACCACCAATTGGTACTTTTTTCGCTATACTTAGTTCTGGTTTTAAAATTCCACCTGCAGGCATTAAAGACTTAGGTGGCACACGTCGTTTCATTGAATTGAACTGGACCTTATTTACAATGAATTTGAATTTGCCTGTATCGCAGTCGCAAAAATTCACTTTTCATCCTACCGTTAATCTTAAATTAAGAACGCCCGTAATCGTTGGCTATTCCTATAAGAATACAACAACGGGGTCTATTTCAGAAGGCAGAGATTCCATAATTGACGTGCCCTTGGGAGCAGATTTAAATATTCAATATCCTTGCAATATGTCTCAAATGGACATTCATGCTAGCTATGCTATTTCAACAAATAAATTTACAAACAGAACATACGATCGTGTTGATGTGGAACTCGTTTTTGAAGCATTTACGTTTGGTATCGTATTCCCAGATTTTGACATCATTCCAAGAACCTGTTTTAATATTGGAGTTGAAATTTGTTTTGAATTGACATTGCCTGGTTTTAGTTTAGAGATCGGCCCTCTTGTAAAGCCACCTGCTCTTAAGGTCGCAGGCTTTGACTTGCCCGATTATGTGAATAGAACATGGGAACTAGAAGGTTTTTCTGAGCAATTTATTACAGACCCTTTTCGACTCATCCCTAGAAAATTACAGATTAATCTGTTAGCTACAAATGCAAACTGCTTTGGTTCTTCTACCGGATCTGCAACATTTGATGTAACAGGTGTTACGGAGCCTGTGAAATATAAATGGTCTACAGGACTTACTACAAAAGATTTGTCTTCGGCTCCAGCTGGAAGGCAATATGTGATTGCTACAGATATTAATGACTGTCGTGTGCATGCGGATGCACTCATTACACAACCAGACCCTATTCGTACATCTATTTCTGCAACCAATCTGCTTTGCTATAACGACCTGTCGGGAACTGCATCAGTTGCTGCAACGGGCGGCACACCGAGCTATGCCTATCAATGGAGTAATGGACAAGCATCGTCTGCCACAACAGGACTAGCCGCTGGAAAGCACGTTGTTAGATTAACTGATGGTAACGGTTGCGAACAATCCGATTCTATATTAATTTCACAACCACCCGATATAAAAGCAACAATACTGAATGCAGTGAATCCTACATGTTTTGGAAAATTTGATGGTTCTATTTCTGCTGATGTAAGTGGTGGTGTGCAACCTTATTTTTATCAATGGACAAATGGACAAACAGATAAAGATATACGATTACTTTCTGGAGGCCCCTATTCATTAAGTATAAAAGATGCGAATGGATGTATAAGGAATTTAAATGCATCTCTTCTAGAACCTCAAAAGTTGGAGATTGCTCTTTCTTTATTAAGTGATGTTGCGTGTTTAGGCGGTAAAGATGGGAGTGTATTAGCTAATGTATCTGGAGGCACCTTGCCTTATAAATACGCTTGGAAAAATGCGGATTTAGAATTAAGTAATACATCCAATCTATTGACAGGATTACCCGCTGGCATTTACGCATTAGCTGTTAATGATAAAAACAATTGCACTGCAGACAACTACATTGAAATAACAGCACCTCAGTTTATTTTAGAAAGTACTGTGGCAAAAAAAGATTTGAACTGTTTCAATGGTTCTGATGGCAATGCTAAAGTTGTAGCAACAGGTGGTACAGCTCCCTATAATATAAGTTGGTCTAACGGAAGTATGGGTGATGTGGCGAACAATCTTACTGCTGGCGTGTATACGGTTACGGTTAAGGATTCAAAAAACTGTACTATACTAAATAAAGCTGTTATCGTTTCTCCTAAAAAAATGAGTGCGAATGTTGCAATAAAAGACATTTCGTGTGCAGAACAACAAGATGGAGAATTACATGCAACTGTAACTAATGGAACACCTCCATTCTCCTATATCTGGTCGAACGGTTCGCCTACTTCATCCATAATAAATCTTTCTGCTGGACTCTATACTGTAACTGTGACAGACAAGAGTAATTGTACGACAACAGAAGATGCGACTATTGCTGGTGGAAATGGAGATTGTTTATTTATACCAGATGCCTTTTCACCAAATGGTGATGGTGTGAATGATAAATGGGTTTTGCGAAACATTAAACTGTATCCGAACAACAGCATGCAAGTTTTTAATCAATGGGGACAACAACTATATTCTGCGTCTCCATATCTAGATCCATGGGATGGGAAACACAATGGTAATTTATTACCACCTGCAACGTACTATTATATTTTTAACAGAGGCGACGGGTCTGCATCTTTTACAGGTCCTTTAACTATTTTAAAATAAATACAAAAAAACATGAAGCACCTAATTCTTTTTGTATTTGTTCTGTTATCATTTTGCATTACAAGCCTCGCGGCTTATGTACCATGCAGCTTTACGGTTGGGTTTACCAAAGAGCCAGCCAAATGCAATAATGAAAGTAGCGGCTCAGCAACGGTACTCGTTAATATTCCGAACAATGTAACATATTCAATAGAATGGTTCGATGGTTTAAAAACAGCACTTCATCCAAACCTTCCTGCAGGTACATTCTTTGTAAAAATAACAGATCAAACAGGTTGCTTTGCGAATTACTTTGTAACCATTTCACAACCTGAACCGCTCACAATCACTTCGGAAGTAACCAATCTGCGTTGCTTTCAAGAGCCTGAAGGAAAGATTGCGTTGATTGTAACAGGTGGAAATCCAACGTATTCCTATCAATGGAGTAATGGAGAGTCCTCGTCAAATGTAGAAGGTCTATTAGCTTCTACCTATTCTGTTACTGTAGAAGATTCCAAAGGGTGTACAGCAACTCATAGTAGAGTGGTTGGTCAACCTACAAAATTACAATCTTCTTTTGAAGTTAAAAATGTGTCTTGCTATGGTGGAAGTGATGGGTCCATTGACCTCACTGCATTTGGAGGTTCCCCATATTATTCTTACGTATGGGAGGATGGCACTACGCTTCAAGATGTATACGAACTAAAAGCGGGCTTTCACACGGTACATATTAAAGATGTGAATGGGTGTAGTTTGAATACTTCCATTAAAGTAACTCAACCAGACCCCATCACTGCTGTTGAAAGTATTACAGATGTAAAGTGTTACGGTTTTAAGGATGGAGTTATTGATTTAGCCGTTAGTGGTGGCGTGATACCATATACATTTAAATGGTCTACTCCTGAAATTGTATTGGGGCAAACAGATGAGGATCTGACGAATATTCCAGTAGGCACGTATTATTTATTAATTAAAGATTTTTTTCAATGCGAGTATTATGATACCATGCAGGTTAAGGAATCTTTTTTATTGGTAACAAATCTAGCTATTACAGATGCTACGTGTTACGATAGTTCAAATGCTAGCATCAATCTTTCTGTGACAGGTGGTCTGCCTCCTTATACATACTTATGGACAAGTGGTCAAAAAACGCAGGATATTTCTAAGGTACATGCAGGTGTTTATAACGTATTGATCGATGATGTAAACGGGTGTACTGCGCTAGTTACTGGGGAAATTAAACAGCCTGAAAATCTTACGTTCGGTTTTTCTGTGAGTGAGGTTTCGTGTAAAGACAATAACGATGGAAGTGTTGTGTTGTTTAACAGTGGCGCTTCTCCTCCATATTCCTATTCTTGGTCTAATGGAACTATTTCAAAAGACTTATTTGATTTGTTAGGGAATAACTATACCATTACTGTTACAGATTCACACACCTGTCCTTTTACAGCAACGGTAACGGTGCCGACAAATCCAAAAGCATGTATCAATGTTGTAACTATTCCAAATGCATTTTCTCCTAATGGGGACAATACAAATGATGTTTGGGTAATTCGGGATTCAGAATTGTACCCCGATATAAAAGTGAAAGTGATCAATCAATGGGGAGAAACGATATTCTCCTCTGCAGGATATGCTACGCCTTGGGATGGAACCTTCAAAGGCAACAACGTTTCCAGTGGTACCTATTATTACGAGGTTAATTTAAAATCCGATGATGATGTGCCATTCAGCGGAACACTCACGGTTATTAGATAATATATTCAATTATGAAACAAGTTGTTCTCGTTCTTTTTCTATTCAGTGTTAGCTTGTGTATACAAGCGCAACAAGGGCCTTTATATAGTCAGTACATGTTCAATCAATTTATTATAAACCCAGCAGTAGCGGGATCTGATGAAATGATTCCCGTTGTAGCTACAGTAAGAAGACAGTGGCTTGGCATCAAAGATGCGCCTGTAACCCAATCAATTTCTGCCCATGCTTACACAGGCAAGTTTGTCGGGATTGGTGTTAACTTTTTCAATGAAGTAGCAGGTCCGAGTAGAAGAACAGGTTTAAGCTTTTCTGCAGCACGACACTTTCAGCTAAGCAAAGCAAGTGACACTTGGTTTTCTTTTGGTCTTTCGGCAAGCTTTTATCAATTTAGCTTTGACCCTTCAAAGTTGCATTTTGACCAACCGAATGATCCCGTTATTACTACCGCTGCAATTTCCAAATTTGTTCCAGACGCAAGTGCTGGTGCCTATTTGTACAACGATCATTATTTTGTTGGTTTGTCTATGCAAAACATGTTTCAAACTCCTGTGAATTTATTTGATATTGCTGATCGCAATTATAATCCAGTGAGTCGCGTTTATTTTTTATCTGCAGGATATGAATTTGTGATTAATGACAACCTAAGTATTGAGCCATCAACATTGGTTCGGAAAGTTTTTGCAGCACCGTATCAAATCGATTTAAATGTGAAGGCTACCATTGCACAACATTTTACTGCAGGTCTTTCTTATCGGAGTAGTGATGCTGTCGTTGCAATTATAGGCGCAAATATTCCTAATATATTTATAGGATACAGCTATGACATTACATTGAATCCATTAAAAAGTTACAGTAAAGGAACGCATGAGTTGTATGTAATTATCAAGCTTGAAAACATGCTCAGTAAAAGTCAATATTTCAATAATCATAAAAATACAAGAGGGCATCGTCAAGGTCAATACCAAGGCCAACATGGTAGAACTAAGCGGTAAAATTTTGTGATGTCGTATTTGTTTAAATCTAAATGCGTTTGGTTTTCTCACCCTTACCTGTAACACACATCCCACGGTGAGGTGGCCACGGTAAAAAAGTCATATTCTACTTCCCTATTTTTACGTCACATGTACCGTCACTTTTAAATGTCAATACTGCTTTACGCCAGTCTTTAGATTGTTCTGAATAAAACTCATCCAATAAACGAACGGTAACGTTGATCGGGTAAATCTGTTCGCCTGGTTCAACTAATTTTGAGTTGCTCAACAAACCATTTGGTTTATAAGAATAACTACCTGAAAGTTGTTGTGTATCTCCAACAAAACTGCGGGTAATTACTGCCTCTATACTTTCAAAGTCGTCGGGAACGTTTGCAGAAACGCAACCATAGATGTTTTGTAACAGATAATCTGAAGTGATAGGTTCTTCGCTTGCGTTTAAATCTTCTGTTAATGTATCAGCCATTTCCTTTTCAAATTCTTCAACCGACTTCGGATTTACATCTCGACCATTAACCCATTTTTTATAGCCATCTAACACATAATACTCAAATGAACCATCTGCTTTTAATTGAAATTCGATGGTATAGGCATCCCATAAATTTGCTTTTTTAAATCCAGTAAATATTTTTTTGAAATCTTCTGTACTGAATTTAATTTCATGTATAAATGCATGCGGCTTATCTATATCTGAATGTTGATTATCGAGATACACATACTCTTCTCGTATAAGACTGTATATAGAAGAAAACCCAGAAATCTGAAACGTTAAAAACGTACAGTCCCATTTTTTCTTATTACTTATTGTAATGCATTTCAAGTATTTGGTTAACGATGGCAAAGAATCAATAATAACATCATCTGGGATCGTTGTTTCTTCAGTCGGCAATTCCGTAAAGTTTCCCGTCTCTAAATACCAGGGTTTAAATTTTCCATTATAGTTGGCACGATAGGGTTGAGAATAATAGCGATCGGCGTAAAATTTATCTATAACTCTTTGATTCCAAACAGTTGTATAGGATACAAATTTTTTATCTTCAATAACAATATCTATTTGATTATATGTTTTAGTTAAATACCCTTCTTTGAAAAAATCTAATAATTCAGGATAATTTTCTCCAATTCCATAATTCAAAATAAAACAAGTTTTATTAACAAGCATTGATCCATATTCCACTTTCGGAGGTTTTGTGCCATTTTCATAATAAATATCAATAAAACTTTTGCCTGTTTCAGGACTGCTAGCTGGAGCAATAAAAAAGCCGATAGAGCCATAATGCCAATTCGTTTCATATATAATACGAGCTTCATCTGATTCATTATTCATTACTTCTATCAACTGCCTATTAGAAATTTCTAATATTTTATTAACATCTATATTCATAATTAATAATTATTTATCCGCTTTGAATTTCTATCATAATCACCTGTTTCAGTATTAAACTGTTTCCAAGTAACGTCAAAAGTTGTTGGTTTTTTTGAACCGCCTGAATAATTTACAGTAATTACTAAATCTTTTATTTTAGTTGAAGTTCCTCGATTTGATAAATAGTCTGCCCAAGCTTGTTCCATTGCATACCAATTATCATTTCCTCCAGCTCTATTTACACTAACAGGCATGGGTACATAATTTATTTGATCGCCAGTACCTCCAAATTGTGTTCCTATTAAATGTCCTCCATCATCAACTGGGCTTGTTTTTATTCTTTTACCATGACCTGTGACACACAGTTCATCATTAGCCATTTACCACCCAAACGTCACTTCGCCTTTTTTCGCTCTTAAACCTTTGCTCTTTAAAGTGAACTATTTTTCTCTATCATACATAGTGGTCTGTGAGCCACAGACCACGGTGAGGGAGGCTACGGTGAGGGAGATTATTTCTTTTCTAAAAAATCATCACCAAATAATTGTTTCATCCGATACAAAGAATGTGGGAGTAATTCGCCACCCAATTCAGCAAACCATTTTTCAGCCAAATCAACATTAAGAGTATTTGTTTTGTCAAGAATTTGATCTGTATAAGATATTTCAAAAGAAGAGGCCTTAGTATCTATGGAATGTGTAATTTTTATTTGTACTGGAAGATTATAAGTATTATTTATTTTTTTTTCATTTCGCAATTCAAACAATTCATCGAGACAAATATCGCTTAAGTTTGATTGAGCTTCACGTGAAGTATCTATATAAGTTTTAGAAATTTCATTTAATTTATTTTTTTTTACTGTTTTAATTCCATTACTAAAATAAACATTAAAGTATGGATTTACTTCAAATGATATATAAACAAACATGATACTAATATCTTCTACATTGTTTCCAATATATTCAAGACAATTTTTAATTATATTGATAAAATATCTTTTTAAGATTATGTCTTCCATATTTATTTAAAATATAATAATTAATCATTCAATATATCAGGAGATGTAATTTCTTCATTATCATCTATTGCATATTTAACGACAAAGCTTGAAGGTCTTAAATCATTACTGGTATAGATTACCTTAATCTCAATACTTACCGTTACAGGTTGTAAGCCAGAATTGATTGGGGGGTCAATCGCTTTCTCAATAATCTTAAACGAACTTAAATTAACTCTAGCCAGTTGTGAAATAATGTTATCTAATTTCGGAGACCCTCCAAACCGATCTTCAATCAAGTGACCAACATGATCACCAGGTTCTTTACCCATTGAATTTGGATCATCTCTCAATCGCTTTGCTTCGTTTGTCATTTGTAAATTATCTGTTTTCATTGAGATAATTCTACCTAGTTTATCCGTTTCACCTAGATGATTTGCAAATTGCCCTGTATTATATCTAACGTTTGCTTTTAATGTTCCATTAGCATTAAATGGATCAGCAACAATTGGTTTACTTGCTGAGGCAATTTTGGGGATTGTACCCATCTGCACAAAATCCGTAGCATTTTCGTCCGGCGCACGCGGGCTCGCCATTTCATTACGTATGTTTCCAGGTTTTAGTGAATACCACTTGGTATCGCCATTGCCGTTTCTTGGCACAACTGATAAACCACCATCGCTGTAGATACATACATACCCATCTGTAGCAATTATAGCTTGGTTTAATTTATTACAGAGATTTTGTGCAGAGCTAAGTTCGCTGCAAGAGAGTAAACGTATGGTTTGTGTATTATAGCCTTTGCTCTTTAACCAACCTGCAAGTACACGATGGTCGCCTTCTATATAACTACCGTTTATTTCAAATTTATAGCTGCTACCATTTGCATGAATAATCATGTCTAGGGTATTGGCTGGTGCAATTACTTTTTTAGCGTACAACAATTCTTTTGAGCCGCCATCTACACCAACTAAGCCCGGAGACATATCTGCATCCGTTAACTCTGTAGTTGTGCCAGCAGAGCTTTTTGCCCCTATCCACCAGGCATCAAAGGCATAGTTGTCGTTCTTAAATGCATTCTCTTTACCTGTATTTGCTTTAAAAAATTTGGCATAATCCACTAATACTGCAGCACGCTCTCCATTGAGTTTGCTCATTATATAGCCGCCACTTGCTTGCAATTTACTCTGTAAGGTTGTTGTTCCTTCAACTGATTGCAGCAATGAACTGCTTGTAGTAATGTTTGATTTTAATGCGGGGTAGCTACTTAAAGTAGTTGGTGCAGAGAGTAAGGATATATTGGTGGTCTGTGAGCTACAGTCCACGGTGAGGCTACTTGTAACTCCATAACTTTCCTGCAAGCACAAAATGCTTATAAGGAATACTATGTAGTTCATCACTCGTTTCAATTTTTGTCTTTTTTGTTTATCTCTGAATTAAATGTATCGTATTCACTACCATGGCCTGTGGTCATAGGCCATGACTACTCATTCACTATCTTCGCCTTTATTCGCTCTTAAACCTTTTCTCTTTACCATTGACAATCTTGCTCTACCATACATTGGTGGCCTGTGAGCCACAGACCACGGTGAGGGGGTGATTCATGGAGGCGTTTAAGAATTCAATATTAGTCATTATAAAAATAACAATATTGGGTAAAATAACCCATAATATTTTTTGTAATTTTTCCATGGTCTAGAACCTAGCAACTAGCCCCTCGCAACTGAATTACTATAAAAGCAAAAAACCCTTATCTGTTAGGATAAGGGTTTTTAATAATAGGTTGGCGGCGACCTACTCTCCCACATTTGACTGCAGTACCATT